>Ga0256404_1005382_pt1 | contig 22714 bp, 13 predicted proteins | sample RumenRJG_01DNA_FD_185990 | JGI IMG/M metagenome (GOLD analysis project Ga0256404, IMG submission 185990) | Bovine rumen microbial communities from Lethbridge, Alberta, Canada - RJG_01 | ecosystem: Host-associated > Mammals > Digestive system > Stomach > Rumen | place: Canada: Alberta | collected...
CAAATTTATTTGTTTGTTTTAAGAATTATCTCTATATTTGCACCGAAATTCTATCTCCTAGGCTGAATAGAGTGGGGTGCTATGCCCTGAAATGAGGTCGAAACGAGAGAAAAATGAGATAAACAATTTTTTATTATTAACTTTTAAAAATTTATGTCTAATTTAAAAACAACAAGTATGAACAAGAAAATTTTCAGTTCATTGCTTATGGGTGCGTTCCTGATTGCATCTGTAAGTTTGTTTACGTCCTGTAAGGACTACGACGATGACATCACTGGCCTCCAGAGCCAGGTTGATCAGTTGAAGAAGGATCTGGGCGACCAGATCAACAATCTTTCTGCCCTCCAGGCACAGTGCAAGGCAGACTGCCAGGCTGTCCAGGAGAGACTCCAGAATGATATCAACGATCTGAAGGCTCTGCATCAGGGCGACATCGAGAAGGTCAACAAGGCCATCGAGGATGCCATCAAGGGTTACAAGGCTGCTGACGCTGAGGTAGCTGCCGCTGCCCAGAAGTATGCCGATGACGCTGCTGAAAAGGCTGCTCTTGCTGCCAAGGAAGCTGCTGTCAAGGAAGCTAAGGAGTATGCTGAGAAGCTCGTTGCTGAGCTCGACGCCAAGAAGGTTGACGTTGCTGACTTCACCGCTAAGGTGCAAGAGCTCGAAGGCCGTCTCGCTGGTATCGACTCTAAGCTTGCTGAGGTGAATGGTGCCGTTGAGGCTAACGCCGCTGCTATCGAGCAGATGAAGAACCAGATTACCGCTCTTGAGCTGTTCAACGAGCAGGTGAAGAAGGACTTCGAAGGTGTTAACACCGAGATTGAGAACCTGAAGAAGGGCCTTGAGGAGCAGAAGGCTGCTCTGGAGCAGCAGAAGAAGGATCTGAACGCTGCTGTTGAGGCTGCTAAGAAGGAACTCCAGGCTCAGATCGACGAGCTGAAGAAGGGTGAGACTGTTGCCGCTCTGACAAAGCGCATCGAGGCTCTTGAGACTGCCGCTCTTGGTATCGCTAAGAACGAAGAGGAAATCGGTAAGATTAAGACCGCTATGCAGGAAGCTGACGCGAAGATCAACGAGGCTCTTGCTGGTGCCGCTAAGGTGAACGTGCTCGACCTCTACATCACGAAGGTCCTCTCCAGCATCTATCTGAAGCCCGAGTTCTTCTATGGTGGTATTGAGGCTATCGAGTTCCCCGGTTTCTATGACAATGAGTTCACTCAGACTGGTAAGGAGCTGACTCTGGAAGAGGTTTGGGCTGAGGATGCCGCTAAGACTATTGATGTCTGCAAGGGTGGCTTCGCTTACTATCACCTGAATCCCTGGAATGCTGACATCGACGGCGCTAAGGTTGCTTTCCTCATCAACGAGGCTAAGACTCGCACTGGTGCTGCTTATGAGGTGAACACCCTCATCAAGCCCGTGAATGAGACCCTGACCAACGATATGAAGGATAAGACATTCAATGGTGTTCTTCCCGTTGAGTTCACTGGTAGCTTCGAGGCTATTAACAACCTCCTGAAGGCTGGTATCCTCCCGCAGGCTGCTCTCCGTTATCAGCAGAACATCGACGGTAAGGAAGTTAACGTTTCTTCTGACTGGGCACTTATCGCTCCCACACAGTACAGCGACCTCGTTATTGCTGACGTTTCTTGGAGCAACCATGAGGCTCTCCTCGGTGCTTGGGATGGTACTCATGAGAATACTATTGATCCTGCTCCTGAGTGTGGTCACTTGACACAGAATCTGGTTGCTCTGGCTAACCAGAATGTTCCCGCTACTCACAATGTGCTTTACAGCTCGAACATCAATCTTACCGAGCTTGTTCGCACTCACTACAGCTACAGCTTCCGTAACGCTCAGGGCGTTGAGGAGAAGAGTGCTGACCTTGTGATGAGCGACGACATGTTCAAGAAGTTCGGTCTCCGTTATGAGTTCGCTCTTGTTGACTATACACTGGGTAACAACAAGACGAGTGAGTCTGTACACGTAGTTCTGAGTAAGAACGAAAAGGGCGAAACCATCGCTACTCCTGTTAAGGTGACTGAGGATGGTAAGTCCACTAATGAGCAGGCTGACAAGGCTTCTGTAGGTCGTATGCCTATCGTTCGCGTTCTGATTAAGACTGCTGACAATCAGGTTGCTGCCTATGCTTATATGAAACTTCTCATCAGTGAGAAACCTGATGAAATCGTCATCCCCGAGGTTGTTGAGCCGTTTACTGCAGAGGATGAGTATTATGCTGACTGTGATGGTAAGGACTATACCTATAAGATGTCTTGGTCTCAGGTAGAGAATCGTATCCTTAGCCACGCTCTGGATGGCAACTATTCGAAGACAACCTTCGAAGAGAGATGGAAGCTTATCACAAAGGACGGAACTAATCCTTTCGTTGGTGTTGCTGCTGATAGCATTGAGGCTGCCCAGTTCTCTGAGAATAAGGATGAGAAGATGCTTGCCAAGGATGCATATATTGGTAAGGTTCAGCTTATCCAGGATAATGAGAGTGGTGCTCACATGCAGGTTCTGCAGTGGACTATTACAAACGACGATATCATTCGTATGTTCAAGGATGGTACACTGAAAGTTAATCCTGTTTCAGGTTTGAATGAAAATGAACTTACTGTCTTCGTGAAGTTCGAAGGTGCTAAGAATGTTTGGGTATCGTTCACTCTGCCGAAGAATAAGATTCATTTCGCTACTGCTTCTATCAACAATAATAAGACTTTGTCTTACTGGTTCCAGCTGAATAGCTCTGCTTCTGGTATGAAGGAAACTCACGCTAATGTGACTGTTCCTAATACTCAGGATGATGATTGTGCATTCGTTTGGGATATCCTCGCTGCATTTGATGGATACACCATTGGTGCAAGCGTGGACAAGAAGAACTTCCCGAACCTTGCTGAAGCTGCTGCTCCCGAATTCTTCTTCACCGTTCCTACAACGGCTGATCCCATTAAGAACGCTGAGTTCGATGCTGACGCGAAAGGTCAGTGGAAGGTCTTTGGTAACAGCGGTGCAGAGTACACACTGCAAGTTGCAGCCGACAAGAAGAGTGTTGAGGCCGTTGCTGGTCCGAAGCTTGATCAGGTTACCTATCCTGTTACGATTGTGAAGCTTGTTGCTCCGAAGACTGCTGAGGGTGCTGATGCTACCGTCGCCTCTGCTCTTGAGTATCAGCAGAATAACGCTGCTAAGGATCTTCTGAATGTTGCTGGCCATAGAGAACTTGCCTCTAAGCAGACCTTCACTGCTTATCTGCAGATTAAGCTTGTCGGTGCTTGCTACGAGCCCTTCATCACCGACGGTTCTGACTACTTCAATGTGAAGTTCCTCCGTCCTGTTGACGTTGAGAAGACTAAGAATGCAGTTGTTGAGGATGCAGTTGATGGTGGTTCTATTGTGAACGTTATGGATCTCGTTTCGCTCGTTGACTGGCGCGACCAGAGCTTCACCTCTGCTAACGGTATTACAGATAACGGTCCTGCTACTGGTGATGATGTTCAGAAGTATGATACTCCTCACTACATTAACTACTATGGTGTTCAGATTAACGCCGACGTAGATAATGCTATGACAGATATCAACCTGCCTGAGGCTGAACGCGAGAATGTCCTTGAGAAGGTTGCTGACATCGAGAAGCTTGTGAACCTGAAGAAGAATTCTCCGCAGTGCATCTTCACCTTCACACCGGCTGAAATCACTTATGATGCGAAGGCTAAGAAACTCGTTGGTGGTGAGATCTTCTACTCGAACAACAGTGGTAACGTGAAGCTGTTCCACATCTATGTTCCTCTGACCATTACCTATAAGTGGGGTGAGAATATTAAGTGTGGCTATGGTGTAATCACTGTTAAGAAGACTCTTAACAACGCAGATGCTAAGAAGTTCTAATTGAGTATCAATTAAACCAACAATAAGAGGGGTGTCAACTCGTTGGCACCCCTTTTTAAAACAAAAATAGTTTTTGAAGATGAGAAAAATTTCTTTTTTCCTGATTCTTTGTGCATGTCTTGCCGTCTTGACTTCTTGTTCGAAGAAGAAGAAACTGACGCTTGAGCAAGTAGACAGCGAACTTCGTAATGGACCTTTAATGGATATGAACCATAACGATACTACTGCTGTATATGATCTCACTAATCAGTTCCTTGCCTATCTGAAGGATAGCAATCTTGATGCAGCAATGGGTATGTTGCACTACCTGAAGGATGGAGAGGAGATTGTTTCTCTTCCAGCTGAGCTTGAGAAGCGAAACCGCATGGTTCTTGGCAATTTCCTGGGCTTGACCTATAACATTGATGAGGCTCGTTTCTTTACTGAAACTGATTGTCAGGTTCGTTATACTGTCACCCTGTTTGAGAAAGCTGCCGACGATCCTGTTTCCAATAAGATTTCGTTCTTTCTCAAGCCGGTCCGCAGGGAAGGTCAGTGGTATCTCACTTTGGCCGACTCTCAGACGGATTCAACACATGGATCTCGAATAACTAACTAAAAGAAAAGTTTTATGAAATTCATTAAGTACCTTTTTGTTTCACTGTTCCTCGCCGCTGGCATGAATGCCAACGCTCAGGCTACCTACACGGCTGCCGATGGCACAGAGTATCAGTTTAAGAAGCACGCTTTCCTCAACATCGAGGGCGGCGCTCAGCATACTCTTGGTGAGGCTAAGTTTGGTGATCTGATTTCTCCGAACGTACAGCTCGGTCTGGGTTATCAGTTCAATCCTTGGTTCGCTGCCCGTCTTCAGGCTAATGGCTGGCAGAGCAAGGGTGGTTTCAACACCGACATCAACACGGTCTATAAGTACAAGTATGTGGCTCCCGGTCTGGACTTCATGTTCAACCTGTCGAACCTCTTCTGCGGTTGGAATCCCAAGCGCGTGTTCAATCTGACCGCTTTCCTGGGTGGTGGTGCCAACTTTGGTTTCGACAACGACGAGGCTAATGACCTCTATCGTCAGGGCGTGCCCTTCCGCTATCTCTGGGAGGACAATCAGATTCTGCCCTTCGGCCGTGGTGGTCTGGAGGCTTCGTTCCGTCTGAGCGACGCTGTTCGCTTCGTCATCGAGGCTAACGCTAACATCACTACCGATAAGTACAACTCGAAGAAAGCCGACAACCCCGACTGGTACTTCAACGCTCTCGCTGGTTTCCGCATCAACCTCGGCAAGAGCTACACCAAGGTGGAGCCCGTTGTTGTTCCCGAGCCCGAGCCCGAGCCTGTGAAAGTTGTCGAGGAGAAGCCCGTCGTGAAGCCCGAGCCCAAGCCCGTGAAGGTTGAGCCCATGCGCCGCGACGTGTTCTTCACCATCAACTCTACAAAGGTTGTTGAGAAGGAAGAGGCAAAGGTGCGCGATATCGTCGACTACCTGAACAAGTATCCGAAGGCTAAGGTCAGCGTGACTGGCTATGCCGATGCTGGTACTGGTAACGACCGCATCAACGATCGTCTGGCCGCTGGTCGTGCTGACATCGTTGCCAAGTTGCTCACCGAGAAGTACAACATCCCCGCTGACCGCATCATGAAGGACAGCAAGGGTTCGCGCGTGCAGCCGTTCGCTGAGAACGACCTCAACCGCGTTACCATCTGTATCGCTGAGTAATCATCGCATACTTTTATATTATAATAAAGGTGCCCGCAACAGGTGGGCACCTTTATTTTTTTCCCCTTTATCAATTTGCGATTTCCTGAAGAATTATAGGCAATGGCATCATTTTTACCGTAAAATTGAAGTGAAAGTGATAAAAAGTTAGAAAAAAGTTTGCAGAATTGAAAATAATCACTAAATTTGCAAGTTGAAAGAGAATATTCTTTATTTATTAATAACTAAAATTGTTTAATTATGAGGTATTTAAAAACACTTTTGGTTGCCATGCTGGCTTTCGTCGGCACGGCCGCCTATGCACAGAAAGATGCCGAAACTGAAACTACAGTGAAGGGAAGTCAGGTCGCTGCTGGTACCTTCTACATGTACAATGTTTCAGCTAAAAAGTATCTTTGTGCTAGTGGTGCGTACGACACTCATGCTGAATTGGAAAATGTCCCCGCACAGCAAATTTTTGTATCCTTAGAGAATGGAAAGTACAATCTTGGTACCCATCTCAAAGGAAATTGGAACAACTATTTCGGCAATGCAGGTGGCGCTCCTTATATGGATCGTCCAAAAGGCGAAGGCCCATGGGACCTTGTTGAGGCTGAAGCTGATGGTTACGTTGCTTACTATGTAATTAATAATGCTGGTCAGTACTTATCGCTGAACGGCCGTGAGCCGGTCTTCACCGCTACTGCTGACGCTACAAGCCTTTGGGTGTTCTTCTCACTCGACGAGTGGAATGCTGCTATGGAGGCTTCTGTTCCCGAAGAGGGTGTTGAGGCTACACAGCTGATTCAAAATGCTGGTTTCCAGCTTAATTCACAATTTGGCCTGCAGAAGTGGACTATCACCAACTCTGGTGGTAACGTCGCTCGTGGACGGTCTGGTGGTGTTGCCCATACTCAGGAGTTCTGGAACAACACGTTTGATATTAATCAGACAATTGCTAACGCGCCCAATGGCCGCTATGCTCTCCGTGTCCAGGGTTTCAACCGTATCAATAATAATCCCAACCAGAGCACTCCGAATGATGCATTCTATTATGCCAATGATGTTCAGGCCAACCTGATGCCTATCGGAACTCACGATAAGCAGTATGATGGTGACTACGCTGTTGACGGCAAGTGGGCTACCAACTCTCAGGGTGGTGCTGGCGACTATATGCTTGACGGTGGTTACCAGAATAGTTTCATCACTTTCGATGTGACCGACAATACCATCTTGTTTGGTGCTAAGCGTACAAGCCAGGAAGGTGTCTGCTGGACAGTGCTTGACAACTTTGAACTTAAGTTCATGGGCAACGAGCCTATCCTGAAGGAACTCATCGAGAAGGCTAAGAATCTGCTCCCCTCTCTCGACGATCAGAACAAGCCCGCTCTTGAGGAGGCTATCGCAGCTGCTCAGGCCGTTCTCGACAACAAGGGCGACCAGGCTGCTGTCATCGAGGCTATCCAGGCTCTGCAGGATGCCTACAACGATGCTGATGCTCTGAACATTGCTAAGAATCTGGCTAAGGAAGTACTCGCCGGCTATGACAGCGGCAAGTATGCTTACGCTTGGAAGGTAAGATATGTTGATCCTCTGCGCGAACTGCTCGCAAAGTGCGAGAGCGGTGAGGAGTTCGATACCGACGAAATGGTTGCCGAACTGACCCGTCTGGCTCGTGGCGTTGTGACCACTCACTCTTGGGCTGCTCAGCTCTATCTGCAGGGCGACGAGCACGTGAACCCGAGTGCTGACTACGATTGGATGTACACCTTCGACGAGTACTTTGGTGCTTGGACGAACGAAGGTTGGGGCGAGGAGACTCTCTCCGACGAGCCTATGACTGACTATAATGGTGCTCAGCCCCTCTACATTGAGCAGGAGTCTGAGACAGGCTTCAAGGCTGACATCTATCAGGACTTCTTCCTGCCTGCTGGCCGCTACATCCTCACTGCTACTGGCCGTGGTACTGCCAATGCCTTCACTGAGGTAGGTGCTCAGGATCCCGCCAAGTACTTCCAGGTCTATGCTATCAACGACCAGGGTGTTGACCGTCGTATGTCTATTCCTACTGAAGGCTTCGGCAAGTCCGCTGGTATCTTCGGTTACGGTTGGAACGACGCTTCTATCATGTTCACCATGAAGTCTGACGGTGTGGCCAAGATTGGTGTGCGTGCCGCTACCGATCAGAAGGCCAAGGCCTCTGTTTCTAACTTCCGTCTGGCTCGTTTGGGCGACGCTACGCTCTACTTCAATGAGTTAGAGTCTTATGGCGATCAGCTTGCTCCGATGGAGGTTTACAACTACTACCAGCAGTATGAAAAGCGCTATGGTCCGGAAATTGCTGATATGTTCTTTGGTTCTTACAACTGCCCGGCTGACGTGCTGCTCCGCAAGGAGATGCAGGCTGACAAGTGGTATTCTATCGCTGTTCCCGCCTACATTTCTGAAGAGCAAATCGCTGCTCAGTTCGGTGAGGGTACTCGTCTGGCATGGCCTGTCTACGGTTACGACCTCGAGGATGGTTCGCGCGTGCTCAACTTCTGGAGCTGGGACGTTTCCGATCCTGAGGATGAAAACCGCGTTACCAATGGTATGCTGGCTAACCTGCCTTACCTGATTAAGCCTGCCAAGACCAAGCAGAGCCACCGCTACAGCTTCAACAATGTTGAGGTTGGCAACTCTCCCGATGCTACTTTCGTTTACTGGCCTCTTGGCTACAATGTGGATGAAGAAATGTTCATGAACTCGCTGATTTGGCTCACCGACAACAAGGATCATGTCACCTTCCACGTGAACTATGACTATCAGCCCAAGTTCCCCGAATATTACACCATCGAGTTCTGCGACACGCTGAAGGCGTTCACCGCTTATGTTACCACCGATGGTGAGGGCGAAATCCTCCCCGTCGTTGACGACGAACTCGACATCCTCTTCCAGCAGGTTGTTGACGCTCTGAACCTTGGTCAGCAGAAGGCTACCTGGTATCCTGGCATCCCCGCCGCTATGACGAAGGTGCTCACCACTGTTCCTGAGCTGAATTATCTCGAGGACTACATGAATGCCCTGAAGGACATCAAGGCTACTATCATCGAGGCTCAGAAGGCTTACGAGCCCTCTAAGAAGTTCAATGCTCTGATGGCTCAGGCTAAGGAACTCCTTGCTTCTGACCACAACGAGCTCGTTGAAGGCGCCGACGCTGCCTTCCAGAAGAAGATTGAGCGTCTGCAGAAGCGTTTCGATGCTCTGCTGAAGGCTGCTCCTATCGATGGTCTGACTGAGGAGCTTGCTGCTGCTATCGCTGAGTATAAGGAGCAGATCTTCATCGCTGGTACTCTCGAGGCAGGCAACTACATCCTGCAGAACGTTGCTACTGGTAAGTACTTCGGTGGTGCCAATAGCTGGGGTACCCGTGCTTCGCTCACCGATCATCCCGAATATGTCACGCTGGCTAAGCTTGAGGACGGTGCTTACACCATCGAGAGCCGCTACAGCAATGGCGAAGGCCAGAACTTCCTTGGCTCGAACTACTTCGTTGACAATGGCAACCCGATGGCTCTGACCATCACTCCGGTTGGTGAGGGTATCTACACCATCAACTGCACTGGTGACGAGGGCACTGGCTTCCTTGGCTACGACGGTTCTACCACTGTTCTGAGCGGTGTTCTTTCCGATGGCAAGAGCGAGGCTGCTCAGTGGAGAATCACTTCTGTTGAGGATCTCGTTGCTGCTATGCCCGAGGCTTCTGTCGACAATCCTCAGGATGTCACGTTCCTCATCAAGGACGCTAACTTCGGCCGCAACAACCGCGACGCCGCTGCTTGGATCTGGGAGACCGAGAACCACAACATCTCTGGTGCTAACGAGAACTTCTGCGCTGAAAGCTGGACTCACACCTTCGTACTCTCTCAGGAGCTCGAGCTCCCGAACGGTGTCTACATGCTGAATGCTCAGGCTGCTCTGACCGACTACACTGGTGCTTATGACAAGCGTGCTGACTATCCCGTTGTCTATGCTAACAACGAGAGCGTACAGTTCTGCGAGATGGAGGAGGACGACCGTGCTACAAGCATGGCTAAGCTCTCTGGCAGCTTCTCTGCTGGCAAGTACTTCGTCGATCCTATCATCCTCGAGGTTACCGACGGCAAGATGACGATTGGTGCTAAGTGCGACGCTACCGACTACTGGTGCATCTTCGATAACTTCTCGCTGACTTACTTCGCCGACGCCGACATCGAGGCTGTCCGTGCTAAGTATCCGAAGTCTGCAGAGGGTACCACTGGTATCAATGAGGTGAATGTTGAGAACGCTAACAACGCTATCTACAACCTCAACGGTGTTCGCATGAACAACATGAACCAGAAGGGCGTTTACATCGTGAACGGTAAGAAGGTTACGAAGTAATCACTTCCACACACTATAACTGAATTGAGCGGACTCCAATGCGGAGTCCGCTCTTTTTGTGTGTAAATAATGTAAAAAACGGAGGAAAAACCTTTCTAACAGTTGTTATTCTCGATTTTTATTTTTAATTTTGCACCGCAAAAGAATATTATTATAACAACAATCTATCATGAACAAGTTTTTACGTTTTTCATTCTTGAGCGTGCTGCTGGTGCTTTTTGGCATCAACAGTTATGCTGACGACGTCACTTTCGACTTCTCGGGCGACAACGCCTATGAGCAGTTCGGACTGGCAGGCTTTTCTGCCAGCGGTTCTTCCGATGGTGACTTCACAGAGAACAAGTCAGTTACCGTAGGCGGTGTAACTATTACGGTTTCCCCCTCTACGACCAACACCCCCAACCGCATGTGGTCCGGTTCGATGCGTCTCTATGGTGGAACGCTCACCGTCCGTGCCAAGCAGACTATTACTGCTTTGAACTTCACGCTTAACAACAACAAGTGGGGCAACAATACCTGCAACACTGGTTCGTTCACGAGTAATGGCGTCTGGAGCGGTAGTGCCAGCGAAGTTGTCATCACGATTGGCGGCAACACTCAGATCAAGTCGCTTACCGTTACCGTAGGTGGCGGCGAAGTGGGTCCTGTCGATCCCGATCCCAAACCCGATGATCCCGTCACCGACGAGGTGAAGGCCGTTTCCGTGGCCGATTTCCTCGCTGCTGCCGAGAGCACCACTGTTTGGTATCAGCTGAAGGGTTCGGTGAAGAACCTGAAGGATGGCGACAAGTATGGCAACTTCGACCTCGAGGATGCCACGGGCAGCGTCTATGTCTATGGTCTGCTCTCTGAGAAGGGTGGTCCCAAGCAGCAGTTCCAGCAGCTTGTTGCCGACAAGGGCATCAAGGAAGGCTCCGTCATCACCATTATCGGCAACCGTGGTTCCTTTGGTGACAAGGACGAAGTGCTGAATGCCTATTTCGTCAGCATCGAGGGCGGCGAGACTCCTGGTCCCGACGACCCCGTCGATCCGCAGCCCACGGGCAAGCGCCAGTATAAGAAGGCCACCATCATCGAGAGCGGCAAGGGCTATTTGCTCGTTGCCGAGAGCGAGGGCAAGGTTGCCACTCCCATTGCCAAGAACTATGGCTATCTGCTCGTCGACGACGTGACCATCGAGAATGGCGTCATCGAGCAGGACGATGCCACCAACGAATTTGTCTTCACCGCTACCGACGGTGGCTACACCATCCTGCAGAGCGATGGCCGCTACCTCTATCAGACCGGTACCTACAACAGCTTCAACGTAGCCGAAAAGGCTCCCGAGGGCGATGTCTGGACCGCTGTTGCCAATGGCGACGGCACCTATACCATCACCAACGTGCTGAAGAACAAGTGGATGCAGTATTCCACCCGCTACGGGTCCTATGGCAGCTACAACAAGGAGCAGGACAACGCTGTGCTGCCCACGCTCTACGTGCTTGACGAAGGTGGCAGCGAGCCCGTCGCAGTTGAGAAGACAGCCACCTTCGATGCTACGAAGGACATGACTGCCGAAGGTCAGGGCGAGTTCTCGCTGACCAAGGACGGCATCACGATGTCTATCACCAACGGTATGTTCGGCGATGGCAAGGCCTACCGCTACTACAAGAATGCCACGCTGACCTTCTCGGCTCCTGGTGGCACCATCACCAAGATTGAGTTCACCGACGTGAAGTCGAACCCCGTTTCCGGTTTCGGCGCTCCTTCCACTGGTAAGATGGAAGGAAAGGTCTGGACAGGTTCTGCTTCCGAAGTTTCGTTTGTTGTTGAGAACAAGCAGGTGCGCGCTTCGCTCGTTGAGGTCACCTATCTCGAAGGTGCTCCTCAGAGCGGTTCTGCCGGCAGCACCCAGCTCAGCAAGTACCCCTATGCCAAGCCCGAACTCATTGCCCAGGCCAAGGAACTCCTCGAGCAGGGCAACGAAGAGCAGCTGGCTGAGGTCATGAAGGAAGTGGCTCGTTCTCACTCTCACGGTGAAGGTCTCAGCGAGGCCGAGGACATCACAGACCAGCTTGCCGGTGAGTGGACCGTCGAAGAGTTCACCGACGGCGAAGGCATCGAGGGTGAAGGCTATTACAAGGCTCAGGGCAAGGACATCGTAGCCCGCGTCTATATGACCGTGCCCCTGAAGGCCGGCCGCTACATGCTCACTGCCACTGGCCGTGGCCAGAAGTACAACACCATTGCCGAGACCATCGAAGAGCGTCTGCAGGTGATGGCCATCAACAACGACCGTCTGGAGCGCTATCAGTCTATCGCCCGCAACGACCGCGAGGGTGGCGTCTATGGCGAGGGCTGGGATGATGCCAGCGACTTCTTCACCATGACTGCCGACGGCGAGGCCGTGCTTGGTGCACGCTTCGTTCCCATTGCCGGCCGCGACTCTTGGGCTGAGGTGGGCAACTTCCGTCTGGTGCGTCTGGGCGATGTCACCCGCTACATCGCAGAGGACCAGGAGTTCTACAACGACCGCGCCGAGCAGCTCGACGTGCTCTTGCACCGCACGCTGAAGCAGGACGACTGGAACTCGCTCGTGTTGCCGATGGATCTCGACGCAGCTACCATCGAGGAGCAGTTTGGTAAGGGCACTCAGGTGGCCACGCTGGCTCAGGCCAAGGGCAACACCGTTGAGTTCACAACGCTGAAGGAGGCCGCTATCGAGGCCAATGTTCCCGTGCTCGTGAAGCCTACCGCCGTGAAGAGTTCACATCGCTATATCTTCCACAACGTCGCCATCTCGAAGACCGTTGCAACCGTCGTGAAGGGTGACGACTTCAACTTCGTCGGCTACTACAACCCCAACGAGAATCCCGTTGAGGGCGGGCTGGGCTTCGATGTCGTTGAGAAGAGCGGTGCCTACGCTGCTGTCACTACCAGTGCTGCTATCGTTCCCACGGCAGACCAGTCGGTGGCCGAGGTGCTCATCGACGGCGAGACCTATTGGGTAGCTGCCGAACCCAATCCCGAGGCTAAGATGGCCATCATCGGTGCTACTGTTCCTGCAACTCCCACTGCTATCGACACTATCCAGACCGCCGCTGAGGCAGGCGCTATCTACAACGTTGCAGGCCAGCGCGTCAGCAAGCTGCAGAAGGGCATCAACATCGTCGGTGGCAAGAAGATCGTTGTGAAATAACAGCAAGTTTATCAAAAACTAAAATAAAGAAAGCCTGCTTCGCCATGTGCGGAGCAGGCTTTCTTTCTAAAAGCATGCTTTTAACCCCCTAAGAGCATTGCTTTTGCCCCCCCTAAAATCAATGCTTTTAGCGCGTCATAACAATGTTGCATGCAGGTAGGAACAATGCTTTTGCATCGTCGGCATGTGTGAACAACTAAGAAATAGGCGTCTTTCTCCTTAATAAAACATAAAAACTAAAGGTTTTAGTTGAATATAACTAAAACTTTTAGTTAATTTGCAAATGGATACAGATGCAGACGCAAGATGATTAGAAAAAGAATCATGAAAAATTAATCAATATGAAACGACTGACTACAAAAGAGAAGGAAATCATGGAGCTGTACTGGAAGCACGGCCCAATGTTCGTGAAGGAGCTCCTGGAGTTCTACGATGAACCGCGTCCACACTTCAATACGCTGTCGACAACGGTTCGCATATTGGAGAAGAAAGGCTTCCTGGACCATAAGCAGTTCGGAACGTCCTACCAGTACTTCCCCACGATCAGCGAACGAGACTACGGTCGCTCGAGTCTGACGGGTATCATCAAGAACTACTTCGATGACTCCTATCTGAGTGCCGTTTCCAGCTTCGTGAAGGAGGAGAAGATTTCAGTGGATGAGCTGAAGGAACTCATTGAGAGGATTGAAAGCGCTGATGAAAACAGCAGATAGGACTCCGAGTATTGCTCGCCCTGTAATTATAAATTACGAAGAAATCCCGTAAATCCGAAAATAGTATGATGGAGTTCCTTGCCTACGACCTGAAGGTTGCCGTGCTGATAGCGGTGTTCTATATGTTCTACCGCCTGCTGCTGAGCCACGAGACGTTTCACCGCGTGAACCGAATCGTGTTGCTCGCCACAGCCGTTGCCTCGTTTGTGCTGCCCCTTTGCATCATCACGTTGCACAAAACAGTCGTCGTGAGCAAAGACGCCGGGTCGGTCACGCTCGACTACCTTAGTCCTGAAGTGGCTGAAATGGCTGAGGTGACAGAGCCCAGCATGCCTCTCTGGCAAACGCTGGCCGTTGTGGTGTTCTTCGCGGGCATGTCTCTTGTGCTGGGCCACACACTCTTGGCACTGCTGAAAGTCTGGCGACTCATCAGTCGTAGCGAGCGATACCGGCAGCCCGATGGAACAACGATCTGTGTCGCTGAAGGCAATGTGTCGCCCTTCAGTTGGATGAACTACATCGTACTCTCACGCAGCGACTACGAGGCTCAAGACCCCTCTGTGCTCGCCCATGAACGAGGTCACATCAGCCAGTATCACTCGGCAGATGTACTCCTCGTTGACATACTCACCGCCCTGCAATGGTTTAATCCTGCTATGTGGATGCTTCGCCAAGACCTGCGTGCCATCCATGAGTATGAAGCCGATGCGGCGGTACTCTCTCAAGGCATCAATATGCGTCAGTATCAGTATCTGCTTATCCAAAAAGCCGTCGCCACGTGCGGGTACTCCGTGGCTAACGGCATCACTCACAGTACCCTCAAAAACCGCATAAACATGATGCTTACACATAAGAAAACCAATCGCGCGAGCTGGTTGAAGTTGCTTGCCCTGTTGCCCATCGTGGGTGTTACGCTGGCTTTGAATGCCGAGACCGTGAACGACTACGTCTACGCAGACACCCAGCAACAGCAGCAAAAGAAAGTTGTGAAGAAAGGTCGCAAGGAAGCTCAAGTGAAGCTGGGCGACGCGACCCTTGAAGTGAAGGCCGAAGCCGGGCCGACTGACGACCGTCCGTTCGCTTTGCATGCCGTTGTTGACCAGTATGGCCGTATCACGGGACTATCGAGCGAAGGCAAGCCCGACCCCAGACAACCATTGGAGTTCACCATCGGACGCATCTTCTTCGACGACCATGTGGCTACCCTTGAGGAAGTTATGAACCGCAAGTCGCTTGGCTACGAGCTGTTTGAGATAATCTATCGGCCTAATACCGCGGGTGATCCGAAGTGGAACTACAAAGACAAAGAAGGCATTCTCGTCTTCCGGCAGGCAAAGCAAGAGGCCAAGGATGCTCCGAAGCTGATCTTTGGCGAGCCGAATGGTCCGGAACCGTTGTTCGTCCTCGATGGTAAGGTGGTAACGAAGGAGCAAGCGATGGCTCTCGACCAGAGTAGCATCGACCATATCAATGTCGTGAAGTACAGCGAGGATAAGAAAGACCTTCTGAGAGTCTACGGTGACAAGTTCAATGCCGACACGTCGAACGGCATCATCTTCATCATCACCAAGGAGTACGCCAACAGTGACGAAAGGAAAAAGGATTATGTCGTGGTTGTTAAGTCCAAAGATAAGGAAGCCGCAAAAGAAAACACTCCTACGGCAACTGGCACTTTCACTCCTACGGCAACAGGAAGCTTTAGCCCGAATGCAGAATTAGATCAAGAGGCACTCCGCGTCATTAAGAGCATGCCGAAGTGAAAGCCTGGCATGCAGAGTGGTCCTCTTCCTGCTCCACGCTTGGCCCTTCCGGCTCTACGATAAGGCCGTCGCGTAGGTGAATGGTTCGATCGGTGATGCTGGCAAGCTCTTCATCGTGGGTGACGATGATGAAGGTCTGTCCGAACCTGGAGGGGCGTAGAGAAGCTTGCGCTTGGAAGCGTATTCGGTATTACCAGATTGATTACCACGGCCTGGTAATACTTGTACCAGGCCGTGGTAAACGGTTTACCAGGCCGTGGTAATACTTGTACCAGGCCGTGGTAAAGATATTACCAGGCCGTGGTAAAGATATTACCAGGCCGTGGTATATTCGTGAAACGATACAGCTATTCGTTAAACTTGGGGGCGGCTGTAGCAGGGGACGGGGCTACTATCTGGCCGTCGCGCAGATGGATGGTGCGGTCGGTGATGGCGGCGAGGCCCTCGTCGTGGGTGACGATAATGAAGGTCTGTCCGAACTTGTCGCGCAGGTCGAAGAACAACTGGTGCAGCTCCTGCTTGTGCTGCGAGTCGAGCGAGCCACTGGGCTCGTCGGCCAGGATGACGGCAGGATTGTTCATCAGGGCGCGGGCCACGGCCACACGCTGTTTCTCACCGCCCGACAACTCGGCCGGCTTGTGCGTGGCGCGGTCGCTCAGGTTCATGAACGCCAGCAGTTCCTCGGCATGCCTTTTGGCCTCGCTGTGGCTTTTGCCGGCAATGAAGGCTGGAATCATGACGTTCTCGATGGCCGTGAACTCCGGCAACAGCTGGTGGAACTGGAAGACGAAGCCGATGTGCTGGTTGCGGAAGTCGGAGAGTTGCTTCTGCGAGAGCGTGGTGGTGTCGATGCCGTCGACACATACCGAACCCGTGTCGGGGCGGTCGAGGGTGCCGATGATCTGCAGCAGCGTGGTCTTTCCTGCTCCCGAGGGGCCCACGATGCTTACGATTTCTCCTTTCTTTATTTCCAGGTCGATGCCTTTCAGCACCTGCAGCGAGCCGAAGCTCTTGGTGATGTTGCGGATCAGAATACCTCCTCCGGCTCCTCCGAAGGTGGGGAGTGCCTGCTGGCTTATGTTGGTCTCTGAGGTTTGCGCCTGTCGGTTCTCGCTGGTTTCGGGGGCTTGCGCGGTGCTGTTTATTTTGTTTTCTTCCATTGGTTATTCTTATTATAGGAATTTTTTAAATGATTATTCTGATTCGTGGAGCCCAGCTGTTGCTCTCCTCCTTCTGAAGGGGTGGGGGATGTTCAGCTTTCTGCCCCACTTCCTCAGCAGGTCGTAGGCCGAGAGTTCCTCGGTGTGCTGCGGCTGGGCAAATGTCATCTCGTCCATGGCGTCGCCGAACTGGTCGGGGAAGATGATCATCATGTTCGTTCCCGAGAAGAATCGTGTCAGCTCCTCGGGCAGGCGTTCCATCGCAGTCTTGTAGGACACGGTGCCTTTTCGTGCCGTCACGACGACGAAGAGGTGGTCTTCGGCAATGGTGCCGGCCAGCCGTGGCAGTTCGTTCCAATGAGGCATCGACATGTATTCCGCCCTGACGCTGTGGTGGCGGTTGCGCATGTATTCGTTGACGAAGGCCAACGTGTCGCTGCGTCCGTGGAACACGATGCGGCATTCCAGGTTCTCGGCCAGTCGGGCCAGTCGTTCCAGCCAGCGATAGAAGCCCGGCTCGAACTGCGCCCTCGACGGCACTGCCACCTGTATGCGCCTGATGGTGCTGAGCGGCTGGCGCAGTCGCGCCATGATGATTTGGCGGTTCAGTCCGTTGAAAAGGCTCTGATGGAACTGTCCCCAGAACTTCGCGGGCGATCCGCCGCCTGCTGCGCCATGCAGCCCAATGAGGATTTCGCTGGCTCTGAACTCCTTGAACGAGTGCTTGATGCCGTTGGCGATGTTGGCTGCTATGCGCACCTGTGTCTGCATTCTCACGTCGCTGGCTGCGGCCTGCTGTGAGAGCCTTTCCAGCAACAGCTGTCCCTGTTCTTGGTTTTTGCGGATGTTTGTGTCGTCGTAGACCACGTTGATGGCCACCAGCCCGCGGTTCAGCTTCTGGTTGCGCATGAGGACTGCCAGGTTGATAAGCTCTGATGCATATTCCGGGTACTTCACGGGGATGAGCATGCGCTCGTCATCGTTTTGTGCCTCGTCTTCACTGGCCATTTCCTTATCGCGTATGATGATTTGCTGGGCCGCCTGTTCGGTGACTATCGTTGAGATGATGCAGGTGAAGAGAATCATGATGATGATGCCGTTGAGCACGTCGCCGCCGATGAGATATTGTCCCGGCGCAGTCTCAATCTGCATGCCCACCATCGCAATGGCGATGGCTCCGGCTGCGTGGGCCGAGGTCAGTCCGAACATCATGTGGCCCGACGACAGCGGCAGGCGGAAGAGGATGCTTGCCAAGTAGGCGGCCACGGCCTTGCCGAACGTGCCGAAGAACACCATGGCCAGCACCACCCAGATGATTCCTCCTCCCTGGAAGAGCAGGCGCAGATTGATGAGCATGCCCACGCCGATGAGGAAATAAGGTATGAAGATGGCGTTGCCGATGAACTCTATTCGATTCATCAGCGGCGACACATGCGGGATGTATCGGTTCATGATGAGCCCCGAGAGGAATGCGCCCACGATGCCATCCATGCCGATGAACAGGCTCAGCGCCGCGCTCATGCAGAGCATTGTCATGACAAAGATAAACTGCATGACGGCATCGCTGTACTTGCGCAGGAAGTAGCGCGTCATCCTCGGGATGAGCACCAGCAAGAGCATCACGAAGATCACCAGTTTCATGGCAAACCATATCCAGAACAAGATGCCTCCGCTGGTGTTGTGAGCAGATTCGAGCGCAGCCAGGCATATGAGTGCCAGCAGCAGTGCCAGCATCGATCCGCCCACGCTCAGCGTGACGCTGGGCTTGCGCTGCAGTCCGTAGCGACCAACGATGGGGTAGGCGATGAGCGTGTTCGACGCCATCAGCGCGCCCAGCAGGAACGAGGCCTCATGGCCGTAGCCCAGAAACCACATCGACGTGAAGTATGTGAGCACGAAGGGAATGAAGAACGACAGCAGACCGAAAATGGTCATCTGCGGAATGTTCTTGCGCAGTCCGTCCATGTCCATCTCCAGCGAAGCCAGGAACATGATGTAGTAGAGGCCAATCTTGCCGAACAACTCAAACGAGTCGTCGCGCTCCAAAATGTTCAGTCCGTACTTGCCCACGAGCACGCCGGCGAGCACCATTCCGATGATGTGCGGAATGCGCAGCTTGCCCATGACGATAGGAGCTGAGAGGATAATCAGCAGCACCACCAGAAACGTCAGCGTCGGGTCGGTAATGGGGAAATATTGTGACAGGTTCATCATTTCAACTGCAAAAATACTCATAAAAACACAAAAAAACAAAGAAAAGCTGACAAATCAGTTTTTTTTTGCTAACTTTGTCGGCAGATTTAATTATTTAGAAGAAACGAAAACGATGAAAGTTGCAATTGTTGGCGCCAGCGGAGCCGTAGGACAAGAGTTCCTGCGCATTTTGGCCGAGCGCCGTTTCCCTATTGACGAATTAGTGCTCTTTGGATCGGAGCGCAGTGCTGGTCGCAAGTATGAGTTTTGCGGCAAGGAGTATGAGGTCAAGTTGTTGCAGCACAACGACGACTTCCGCGACATCGACGTAGCCTTTGTCTCAGCCGGTGGCGGCACGTCGAAGGACTTTGCCGACACCATCACGAAGCATGGCTGCGTGATGATCGACAATTCCAGTGCTTTCCGCATGGACGAGGACGTGCCCCTGGTGGTGCCCGAGTGCAATGCCGAGGATGCCCTCCGTCGTCCGCGCGGCATCATTGCCAACCCCAACTGCACGACCATCATGATGGTGGTAGTCTTGCAGCCGTTGGAACAGCTGAGCCACATCAAGCGCATCCGCGTCTCGTCCTACCAGAGTGCCAGCGGTGCCGGTGCCGCTGCTATGGCCGAACTGCAGCAGCAGTACCGCGAACTCGTGAACGGCGAGCCCGTCACCGTGAAGAAATTCCCTCATCAGTTGGCCTACAACGTGATACCCCAGATAGATGTCTTCACTGACAACGGCTACACGAAGGAAGAGATGAAGATGTTCAACGAGACGCGCAAGATCATGCACACCGATGCCTGCTGCTCGGCCACCTGCGTGCGCGTCAGTTCGTTGCGCTCCCATTCCGAGAGCGTGTGGATAGAGACCGAGCGCCCCATCAGCGTCGAGGAGGCCCGCGCAGCCATTGCCGCTGCTCCCGGCTGCACGCTGGTCGACGATCCCGCCCATCTTGTCTATCCCATGCCGCTCGAGACTGCCGGCAAGGACGATGTCTTCGTGGGCCGCATCCGCAAAGACCTGGCCGACGACTGCGGGCTGACGCTGTGGCTGTCGGGCGACCAGATTCGCAAGGGTGCCGCGCTGAATGCCGTGCAGATTGCCGAGTATCTCATCAGCGTTGGCAATATTGGCTGATGAAAAGAGCTGATTGGCTGAAATCATTTGCCAGGCCGTGGCAGAGAGCCTATCTTTGCAAATAAAAACAAAGTATGGAATTGCTGACTGATATCCTGTCGTCGTTCGAGCCTATTATGCTTGAAGAGATGAGCGGCATCAAGCTCATGAACCGCATCGACACGAAATTCGTGACGACGCGGCCGCAACTCATGCGCCTGCTCCAGATGGCCCGCGACGACTATTGGGCACAGGAAATTCAGGGCGAACGGCTCTCGCGCTACGACACCACCTACTTCGACACCGACGACTTCGCCATGTACCGCATCCACCAGACCGGCCACAGCGGCCGCCAGAAGTTGCGCTTCCGCACCTACGTGAGCAGCAACCTGCAGTTCATGGAAGTGAAGACGAAGAACAACCACGGTCGCACGAAGAAGAAGCGCATCCCCGTGACCGACATGGACCTCGGCGACGAGGAGAAGCGCGCTTTCCTGGCCGAGCGGCTGCACTACGACGTCGACACGCTGATACCCGCCATCCGCAACAACTTCGACCGCATTACCCTCGTCAACCGCGCCAAGACCGAACGCCTGACCATCGACACCAACCTGAAGTTCTTCAACCTCGTCAGTGGAAAGAACCTCGAGATGGGGCCGCTCGTCATCATCGAGCTGAAACGTGACGGTCTCTGCTATTCGCCCGTGCTGGAGATGCTGCGCCAGCTGCACATCCACCCCCACGGCTTCTCCAAATACTGCATGGGCTCGGCCCTTACCAATCCCGCGCTGCCCGTCAACCGCTTCAAACCGAAACTGCGCGACGTGGACCGCATCCTGAGATATTCCCTGTAACTCCCCTAATCACCCTAATTACCCTAATCACCCTAACTCCCCCTCAAAAAATGGATACACTATTTTCTGCAGAGTTTCTGAACACACTGGTGAGATTCCTCATCTGTGTAGTGGTCAACTGGTTCATCATCGACCGTCTCTATTATCGCAAGAGCCATCGGCGCGACTTCTACTTCACGTTCATGCTCATGTCCGTGGCCATCTTCTTCCTGGTCTACTTCATGATGGGTATCGACCGCGGTAAGGCCACGATGGGTGTCGGCCTCGGACTGTTCGGCATCTTCAGCATCATGCGCTATCGCACCGATGCCATGCCTGTTCGCGAGATGACCTATCTGTTCATCATTATCTGCCTCTCCGTGGTTCACGCCATGGCCGAAGAGTATGCCGAGCTGGCACTGGTCGATGTGATTACTGTGCTTGCCATCTGGCTGTGCGAACTCAATCTGAAGGTGCAGCAGACTAAACTCATCCAGTACGACCGCCTGGAACTCATCAAGCCCGAGCGTCGCGAGGAACTCATTGCCGACCTCGAAGCCCGCACCGGGCTGAAGATTTTGAAGGTCTACGTGGGGGGCGTCGACTTCCTGAGAGACACTGCCGTACTGCGCGTCACCTATGAAGGCGATGGCGGCGGCGATGTCGACAGCCTGTATCAGGTGCGCAAGTCGCAGTGGCGTGAAGTATGAACGAACAGACATTGACAACTGGATATGAGAAAAAGAATATGTTTGCTGCTGATGGCCATGATGGCCATGACAGCGTGGGCCCAGAGCGACGACTTCGGGCTGTGGACCTCCATTGAGGTGCAGAAGAAAATCAATAAGAAGTGGAGCGTGAGCCTCGAGGGTGAGTACCGCGTGCAGGACAACCTGAGTTCTGCCGACCGCTGGACCATAGGCCTTAGCGGAGCCTACAAACCTTTGAAGTGGCTGAAGATAGATGCTGGCTATAAGTTCATTCGATTCAACAATCTGGCTGAAACAAAGGCCAAGGTGACGAAGTTTGCCGACGAAGAGGAGACCGAGATTGAAAATATCAAGATCCGCACGTCGGATCCTTATTGGAACACCCGTCACCGCGTGTTTGCGTCGCTGACGTTCCAGAAGAAGTTTGGCTCCATCGAGCTGTCGCTGCGCGAGCAGTGGCAATACAACCACCGCTTGTCGACTACCACCAAGCGTGCCGGCACCAAGTATATGCTCGACGAGTGGGACGAGGAGACCATTCCCACCGAAACCGACTCCGTGAGTAGCAAGGACAGCCATCTGCTGCGTTCGCGCCTGCAGGCGCAATACGACAAGAAGGGTGTGGCATGGAAGCCGTTTGCCAGCATCGAGGCATATCATGGCGGAAGCCACTTCGGCTTGCAGAAGATGCGCTACACCGTGGGCTTGGAGTACAAGATCACGAAGCAGCACTCCGTGGAAGCCTATTATCGCTATCAGCATAAGAGTTCGTCGGACCATGGCGAGAAGCTTTATGGCGTGGTGCAGAACCTGACCGACGATAGCGGCTCACCGGTTTACCAGCTGCCTTCAGCTAATTACGATGCGTCGCTCTTTGGCAATAACGACCGCAGTTGCCACATCATCGGAGTAGGCTATAAGTTTAAGTTCTGAGCCGACGCTCACCATCTTTTTTACTGAAAAATACGACCCGTTTGCTGAATAAATTTCCTGTAGACGGGTCTTTTTTTGTACTTTTGCAGAAAATTGGAAAACCATTTATAGAATAAAAAAGGAGATTCAAAC
>Ga0256404_1005383_pt1 | contig 22713 bp, 18 predicted proteins | sample RumenRJG_01DNA_FD_185990 | JGI IMG/M metagenome (GOLD analysis project Ga0256404, IMG submission 185990) | Bovine rumen microbial communities from Lethbridge, Alberta, Canada - RJG_01 | ecosystem: Host-associated > Mammals > Digestive system > Stomach > Rumen | place: Canada: Alberta | collected...
TAATCCCCTACACCCGCGTAAACGTGGGTGTGGGATGTTATGTGCCATTTTAAGAAATACTTGGCCAAAGTCCTCTGTTTTAGTTACTCCTACCCGGAAATCTATTAGGTTTTATAGAGGAAAGGTACGAATAAAGTTTGATAATAGATAGTCTGTGGCATTTTTTTGTATGCGAACTTTTCTGGTACTCATAGAGCCATCAATCAGTTAGTTGTGGATACTTTTCGAGGAGTTTATCCATCAGCACATTGAGATTATCGCCTAAATCGTGCAAGTAATCTATAGGCACAAACACCTCGTGTGCTGGCATTTTCACGCCCAACATGTTCAACGCCTCGTGATAGAGACAGGAAGATGAACGTCACCGAAGACAAATGCGAACTTACCTCAGCGAGCAGTGTAGTCTTTTATTTCTTGCTTGAAAGTATTCTTGTCCATTGTCTTTTTCAAATATTGCGAGTACAAAGATACAACTGTTTTGTGGAATCTCGATAAGAATTATTGCTTTTCTTTGTAACAAAGAAATGAATGCTACGTAAACAAATAACTTGTTTCTAAAAGAGAAATGTTGTCAGTAAAGTGTAAATATTTTAAGCATTGCTGCCAATGATGGCACGATTTGTCACCAATTGTTTATAGGCACGGATATTGCATTGATGGTTAGTGAAGTTCGGCCGTCGGACGAGGGCAACGAAAGGAGCCTGAGGACGATGGAAGAACCGAGGATAAATAAAGAATTAATTGATAATTAGGAGGTTTTGACTATGTTGTATCCAGTTTTAAGAGACATGAACAATTGGCTTGACAATGATTTCGACGATATGTTGAACACAAGTTGGATGCCGCGCATGAACGTCACAGCACCTGCTATCAATGTCAAGGAAAATGATAAAGAGTACGAAGTAGAGCTTGCTGCTCCTGGCACCACGAAGGATGACTTCAAGGTGAACGTCGACAAGGATGGCAATCTTACCATCAAGATGGAGCACAAGGACGAAAAGAAGGATGAGAACAAAAAGGAGCATTATCTGCGCCGCGAGTTCTCATACAGCAATTACGAGCAGGCTCTGACGCTGCCTGAGGATGTCGAGAAAGACAAGATTGAGGCAAAGGTTAATAACGGTGTGCTTCATATCACACTTCCTCGCACTCAGAAGGCTGAGAAGGAGACAAAACGCATTGAGGTCGCATAACCCCGGCGTTGCTGCTCAGTGGTATTTCAGGGACTGTTCTCTTCAAAGGGACAGTCCCTCTTTTTATTGTGATTGTATAGCGACCCATTTGGAGTAACATAAGCAAAATCCTATTTATGTTTGGCCGGTATCGTCAGCATATAGTCTGATGGTACCGGCTTTTTTCGTCCCTGTCGCTATATTCTCGCTAAAACTTCGTACTTTTGTAACATCATTATGAAGCTGCGTGCAGTCATAGAACGGATTACGTATCAGAATGGCGAGAACGGCTATTCAATACTGAAGGCACGGGTGAAGGGGTACGACGACCTTGTCACCCTTGTCGGCAATATGCTTGACGTGACCGTAGGCACTGTGCTCGTCGCTGACGGACAGTGGAAAGTCAATCGTCAGTACGGCAGTCAGTTTGTCGTGGAGAGCTACGAGGAAGCCATGCCCGCCACACTCTTCGGGCTGGAGAAGTACCTTGGCAGCGGACTTGTCAAGGGTATCGGGCCAAAATTCTCCAAACTCATTGTTGCCAAGTTCGGCATGGACACCTTCGACATCATCGAGCACGACAGCAAACGGTTGGCCGAAGTCGACGGCATCGGTCCCAAACGCATCAAGAAGATCCACGACTCATGGATGAAACAGCTCGACATCAAGGACGTGATGGTCTTCCTCCAGGGAAACGGTGTCAGTACCGCCTATGCCGCCAAGATATACAAGACCTACGGCAAGGAGAGCATCGACAAGGTGAAGGCCAACCCCTACTGTCTTGCCGACGACATCTGGGGCATCGGCTTCAAGACCGCCGACTCCATCGCAGAGAAGATGGGCTATGGCAAGAACGATGAGCGGCGTTGCCGAAGCGGTATCCTCTACACCCTCAACCAACTTGCCAACGAGGGGCACGTCTATGCCAACCGTGACCAGCTCGTGGATGCCGGGGTGAAATTATTGGAAGCCGAGAAGGCCGCTATCGAGTCTGCGCTTGACAAGATGATAGCGGATGAGGACCTGAAGATTGAGGACGAGGCGATCTACCTTCCGCCATTCTATTTCAGTGAGGTAGGCACCGCCAACAAGCTCAAAACCCTCCTGACTACCCGTCAGCAGAATATTTTCGAGAAGGAGCCAGACATCGCTGCCATCAGCAAGAAGACCGGCATCACCTACGATGACCTTCAGGCAGATGCCATCCGTACCGCTGTTCACAACAAGGTCATGGTGCTCACAGGCGGTCCCGGTACCGGCAAGACCACCACTGAGGACGGCATCATTGCCGCTTTCAAGGAGATGGGACTGCACATCCTCCTTGCCGCACCTACCGGACGTGCTGCCAAGCGCATGACCGAGGCTACGGGCATGGAAGCCAAGACCATCCACCGGCTGTTGGAGTTCAACCCTGCCGAGGGCTATAAACGCAACGACGAGAACCCGCTGGAAGGCGATGCGCTCATCATCGACGAGTGCTCGATGATCGACATCGTACTGATGAACTCCCTTTTGAAAGCCGTCCCTTCAGACATGCGTCTGCTGCTTGTCGGTGACGTGGACCAGTTGCCGAGTGTCGGTGCCGGCAACGTACTCCGAGACATCATCGACTCCGGCGTCGTCCCCGTTGTTCGTCTCACTCGTATCTTCCGTCAGGCACAGACAAGCCGTATCATCATGAACGCCCACGCCATCAACGAAGGACGGATGCCCGATATCCGCAACGGCAAGCAGTCCGACTTCTTCTTCATGGAGTGCGAGGAGCCCGATCAGATAGCCTCGACCATTGTCGACCTGGTCAGCCACCGTCTGCCGAAAGCTTATAACGTACCACGTAGCAGCATACAAGTGCTCACGCCCATGCAGCGCAGTGCCATCGGTGCCAACAGTCTGAACATGTCTATCCAGCAGCGTGTCAACCCCACCGGCAACGGTCTCACCCGTGCCGGATTCGTGTTCCGCAAAGGCGACCGTGTGCTGCAACTCAAGAACGACTACACCAAGGAAGTGTTCAACGGCGACATCGGACTCATCACCGCTGTCAATATGGAAGACCGCACACTGACCGTCAGCTTCGACGGGAAGGCTGTGGAATACGAGTCCACGGAGCTTGACGAGCTCAGCCTCGCCTATGCCACGACCATCCACAAAAGTCAGGGCAGCGAATATCCCATCGTCGTCATCCCCCTCCACTTCACCAACTACGTAATGCTCCAGCGCAACCTCATCTACACCGCCGTCACCCGTGCCAAGAAAGTCTGCATTGTCATCGGTCAGAAGCGTGCCCTGTGGTATGCCGTCAGCCACGTAACCGTTACCGAGCGCAACACCAAGCTGAAAGAGCGGTTGCAGGGCAAGACCGTCACCATGACCTACACCCATCATGACGAAGCGACACAGACGGATATGGCAGCAGAAGACCACCCCCATAACAAATAAAGTCCCATGAACTACGAAGACATCTGGCAGATACAGGATGAGATAACGGCAGCGGTCAACTCCCTTGGCTTTTCCCTATGGGACTTGCACTACGACCGTTCCTCTTTCTCCTTCCACATAGAGTTGAACGAGCATCTTCCTGACGAAGTTTTGTCGTCCTTCTGTTCGCAGATGCCCATGTCAGCAGACTATGATGGGGAGGGAAATCATGGTTCGTTATTTTCAGTCAATGTCTGAAAGTCTCAATATCAGCCACAAATCCGCAGCCTTGACATTCACAAGTACCATCGTCATAGACAACAACTTCCGGGCATCCACATTCGGGGCACAGCAAAACATCCATAACCTGAGATTCTATTTGAACAAGGCTTTGAAAATATCGCCCAATCCGAATGTTGTGCGGCGATAGACACGGTTATACAAGGCCTTCTTGGGATGCAAGATCCCCATGCCCCTTTTGCCATAACCAGGAATCAGCGCTCGCTTGATGGCTCTCTTCGCCTGTCCCGTCGTCCGTGCGCTGATGCTTCTCTTGATCGACGGCTTTCTGAATCCGAATTTCATAGGCGATCCTTCCTTTATATATTACTTCCAATGGCAAATATACGACTTATTTTTCAAAGTCGTATATCTGTCATGGTAGTATTTATCGTTTTGTACAGTCGATTTCCATTTTTTTGCCATCGCTGTTGCTGTAAGCTATATGTACGCTTTTACCACTCTTGCTCGTTATGCGCATCGTTTCGACAACAGGATCAGGTGTTACGCCGGTAATGGTATTTCCTTCTAATTTCCATGTGCCTTCATAGTCATAATCCATAAAGACAATATGATATGTCTTGTCAGAATTGAAAGTAACGTAGGCATACCCATTAAGAGGAACGCTTTGGCCATTCACCGTGATTTGTGTCATGTTCCATGTACCAACAAGTTCTGTTTCCGAGATGAGAACATCGTTGTCGTTGTCGTCATCATCGCTACTACATGCAGCGAATGTAAACGCCGTCAGCAGTAACATCATCATTAATAAAATCTTTTTCATTGCGATTAATACATTTTGTGGACGACTGAAACAACTGTCGTCCGGTTAGAAATATAGTTTTGTTATAATAGAAGATTATTCGTACATATCCGAGCTGCCATTGACTCCCTGACTACGATAAGTTTTGTAGAACTTGTCTGGTCCGCCAATCTTGAAGTATGCGCGCTTCTGCTTCTGTGTGCAGTAGCAGTCGATCTTCTCGCGTACTTTCTGTACTGCGGCTTTCTTGGAATAGTTGGTGACACCACTCACATAGAAGCTGTTCTCGATATGCTGCAAATTCTTGCAATCACTGTCGAATGAGTATGCGATGCGGTTCTTGAACTTCACAGGTGATGAGCCCTCCGAGTAGCTGGCTACAATGGCAGTTCGCTTTGGGAAGTCCTTTGTACGCTCGCAGGTCTTGACAAAGCGAGGCGACACCTTATACTCGTTGATGACTTTGTAGGCGTGAGCCGGAATGCAGACGATCTGCTTCTCCTTCGTCGTAACGCCATGCGACTGCCCTTTCACGAGTTTAGACAAGGCTGATGCAGTAGTCGCGACATAATACTGTGTCGGCCAAAAGCCATTCGCACTCCAAAAGGTCTGACTGACACCAAATCCCATAGAAGCAATCTCGGTAGTGCTCGTGGTGTACTCCCGATTCTTGAAATAGTCATTCGCCTCACCGTTGAGGATGAAGAAAGTTTTGTCCATATCGATAAACAAGTCCTTGTCAGTCTTGTTTTGAAGAATGAATCCCACAGATCCGTCCTTACCCCAAAAGTTGTACATCACCTTCATGTCTCCGTTCTCATACACCAGTGAGTTGTCCTCCTGCTTAAGCGCATCCGACTTGACATCATACACCTGATAGTAGAGATGCTTGCATGATGACAGTCCCATACAAGTCAAGACGGCCATCAAGACCAACGTTCTCATGCTTCTTTTCTTCATAGTAAAAGTGTTTTTAGTTGAACTTAAATTGAAATTTGCCGCAAAGATAATACCCACTCGTTCTCCCTATGCGGACACGTCCAATTATTTTTGATAAATACAAATTTTTTGGACGCGTCCGCATAGAACGAACATAAAAGCCTTATCTTTGCACATTATAAAATAAATGCACTATGCCGAACACCAAGAACTATTCCACCCGTCTGCGCGTCCTCGACCAGTGCCTGCGCAGCGGACACGCCTATTCGGGCAAGGAGCTCACCGAGTTCATCAACCGGGAGCTGGAGCTGCGTGGTGAGCCGACCATCACCTCACGTACCACGTTGATGGACGACCTGCTCAACATTGAGAACGAGTACCACACCAACATCGTCCGCAAGAAGCACGGACGGCAGACCACCTATCAGTATGAGGATCCCAGCTTCTCCATCTTTTCCACCGAGCTCAGTGAGGACGACCTTCTGCATCTCTCCCAGGCCCTGGACATCCTCCAGCGCTTCGACGGCATGCCGGAGGCCGACTGGGTGACAGAGCTCAGCGCCCGCCTCAACCTCTGCATGAGCAACCATAAGGAAGTACGCGCCGCCGTTGGCTTCGAGTCGTCCATGTATAATAAAGGTATGGAGCACTTCACCCCACTCTTCAACGCCATCCGCAAAAAGACCACCGTGGAGCTGCGCTATCAGAGTTTCCGGATGGCAGAGCCCCAAACGCTCATCGTCCACCCCTACTACTTGAAGCAGTACAACAACCGTTGGTTCCTTTTCTGCTGCAACGGCGACCACACCAACCTCAGCAACTATCCCCTCGACCGCATCCTCAGCGTGAAGCTCGCCCATGTGCCCTACTGTGAGACCGACATCAATTTCGATGACTACTTCGCTGATGTCATCGGCGTGACCAAGCGTGAGGGCCAGCAAGCCGAGAAAGTACTGCTACGCTTTCCCAAGAATGAATACCCCTACGTCGCCACCAAGCCCTGGCACGGCAGTCAGAAGAAGGTTGATGAGGACGACACAAGCGTAACCATCGAGCTCGACGTGGTCATCAACTACGAGCTGGAGCAGAAGATCCTCTCATGGGGCGACTATGTGGAAGTATTGCAGCCACAAGCGCTCAGAGACGTCATCGGACATCGATTGGAGAATGCAATCGAGAATTATCATTCAAGATAAGTACATAACGACTGAACCATCATTTTTCATTATTTTCCATGAATAAAGGATTGGTTCTGTAATAAAATTGCTACATTTGCACTTAGAAAGCTAATATTATCAGCCAAAACCACGCATGGACATCGACATCAAAGAAAACAACATACTCCGGCAGTCCCCCGAACTGCTCGACCTGCTCCTCAAAGACCACACAACCCAAGAGCATATCTTCTGGGCTACGGATGACTATAAGGATTTGGGAGACGGCTATCAGTATGGCGATTGCATTGCCATCGATAAGATTACCGGTGACAAAGGGCTTATCGTTCAGCCGCGTGTCCTCAAATCAAAAGAAGCCCAGGCACAGCGCATCAAGGATAAAGCGGAGGTGTTCACGCCGTCATGGGTCTGCAACGCCCAGAACAACCTTATAGACAATGCCTGGTTTGGCCGCAAGGAAGTTTTCAATCACGAGATCACCAACCCGGACGGCACTCACACGTGGGAACCCACTAAAGACAAGATTTGCTTTCCCGATGAGACGGGCAAGTCCTGGAAAGACTATGTGTCCGAGCTCCGCATGGAGATCACCTGTGGTGAGGCTCCTTATCTTACCAGCCGTTATGACACGACCACGGGAGAAACGATCCCCATTGGATGCCGCATAGGTTTGCTCGACCGCAAGCTGCGTGTCGTTGGAGAGAACACCGGCAACACCACCGACTGGATGCTCTGGGCAAAGACGGCACTGCGCGCTACCTACGGTTATGAGTGGCAGGGCGACAACCTGCTGCTTGCGCGTGAGTCGATCTTCTACACCTTCATGGATTACTATCGTGAGAAATTCGGCAAGGAGGTTCCCGTCCAATCACTCAAAGGCGCCGCCTACATCATTTCTTGGAACCTGTGGCAGATGGACGGACTGACATTCGGACTTCCCGGCTACACGCCACGTGAGCCCGACTTATGGGGAGAGCCGGAGCCGAGAAACCGCTATTGTGTCGTCAAGGACTTCATCGGCGACAAGAAAGTCAATGGCGAGAACTTCTCTGATAAGAACTTTCACGACCAGAAAGCAAAGAAGATTCCGTTCTTCAAGCTTGTCCATACCAAAGGCAAAAAAAAATAACGGGGCTTCACGCAGAAATATTATAACTTAAACATTGAACTCATAAACAAAAGATATTATGGCTGAACCTATCGATTTTCCTATCACCCAATCGCGGCTGCTCTATGTCTACAGCATTGACGACCAGAAGCACAAGGGACTGTTGAAGGTGGGCGAGGTGTTCACCGACAACACCACCGCCGACAATGCTGACACACAGGAGCTGTCAAAGGCGGTCAGGAAAATTCTTGATGGGCGTTCTTACATGAAGGGCGTCATCTACCACCTGGAGTTTGTGGAATCGACCACCTATGACAACGAATGCTACACGGCGCAGGATATCTACGATGTGCTCGTCAATTCCGGTGTCGAGGCTGTGGCTCTCGCCAAATACAAGACCGTGGCAGGCACACAGAATGCCGACATCTGGTTTCGTACCGACCTTGACAGGATACGGAGGGCCATCAGGGCAAAGAAAGAAGGACACCTTACCTTCAACGGCACCGACGACCATGTGCGGCCACGCTCCATCCGTTTCCGGCCCGAGCAGGAGAAAGCCATCGCGGAGACGGTGAAGCACTTCCAGACCAAGAAAGGCTTCGAATGTCTGTGGAACGCCAAGATGCGTTTCGGAAAGACGCTCAGTGCCCTTGAGGTGGCGCGACGCATGGATTATAAGTCCGTGCTCATCGTCACCCACCGGCCGGTAGTGGACAAAGGCTGGAAAGACGACTTTGGAAAAATCTTCGGTTCAGACAGCCGTTATAAGTATGCCGAGCGCAACCTCGACGACAACTCGGGTACTCACAAATACGACCTTGACAACTTCCGTACCGATACCGGGCTTGTCGCCTCTGGCACGATAAGGCTCGTCTTCTTCGTCTCCCTGCAGTATCTCCGTCTCTCTACGCTTGTCGGGGGCAAGGACACCAGCAACCTGAAGAAGGAAATCATGCAGTACGACTGGGACATGGTCATCGTCGACGAGGCGCACGAGGGCACTGAGTCGGCCATGGGCAGCCGCGTCCTCGACAAGCTCAACAAGGCTGGCAGCACCCATGTGTTGTCCCTATCGGGCACGCCCTTCAACCTGCTCGACAAGTTTGAGGCCGACAAGGACCGAAGCAAGATCTACACCTGGGACTATGTCATGGAGCAGACGGCGAAGAACGAGTGGGACGACCGTCACTATGGCGACCCCAACCCCTACGCCGTGCTGCCGAAGATGCAGATCATGACCTTCACCCTCTCGCAGCTGCTCAGTGAGCAGGTGCAGGGCAAAGGCAAATTCTCTTTCAAGGAGTTCTTCCGCGTGTGGACCGGCGACCCCAAGGCCGACCACGCCCCGATGCCGGAGGGCATGCAGAACCGCTTCGTACATGAGGATGCCGTCAACGCCTTTATCCACAAACTCTACGAGAAGTCGGACACTACAGCCTATCCGTTCTCTACCGTCGCGTTCCGTCGCAACTTCCGCCATACCTTCTGGATGCTGCCGGGCGTGAAGGAGGCTGCCGCCCTGGAAAAGCTCTTGGAGGCGGATCCCGTCTTCGGCACGGACAAGAACGGCAAGCGAAAGTTTGAGATCGTCAACGTCGCCGGCGACGGCAACATTGAGGATGTCGGCGGCAAGGCGTTGAAGGCGGTGCAGGATGCCATCCACGACCACAACCGCACCATCACCCTCTCCTGCGGCAAGCTCACCACGGGTGTCACCGTGCCCGAGTGGACCGCCGTGCTCTGCATGAAAGGTGCCGAGGACACGGCAGCAGGCGGCTACATGCAGACCATCTTCCGCGTGCAGAGCCATGCCGTGATAGAGGGGCGGCAGAAACGCAACTGCTATGTCTTCGACTTCGCCCCCGACCGTGCGCTCACCGCCGTGGCTGCCGCGTCGAAATATGCGACCATTGCCGCCGGGGAGGGCAAGGGCAACCTCAAGGAGTCGCGCAAGAAAGAGGAGGAGCATCTCTCCGACTTCCTGCGCCTGTGCAGCGTTGTCTCTATGGACGGTGCCACCATGGGCAGGAAGTTCACCGCCGCACGCCTCTTCGAGAAACTCAACACCGTCTATATCGAGCGGGCGGTGAAGAGCGGTTATTCCGACAACAGCCTTTACGACCCGGAGGTACTGATGAACCTCAATGAGGAGCAGAAGAAGGCGTTGGGCGACGTGCATGGACTGCTCGGCTCCATGCCCAACCTTTGGAAACCGGAGAAGATCGACATTACCAAGAGTGGTATGAGCGACGAAGAGAAAGAGAAGGCCGATGCTGCCGCCAAGAAGAAGAAAGAGGGCCGTCAGCTCACCGAGGAGGAGAAGGCTGCTTTGGCCGCCCGCGAGGCCGAGCGCAACGAGGAGCGCGCCCGTGAGTCGGTGCTCCGTGGCGTCGCCATCCGCATACCGCTGCTCGTCTATGGCGCCGAGATGGACGACGACCAGGACATCACCATCGACAACTTCACCGACCTCTTCCGCAACGACCCTGAGTCGTGGGAGGAGTTCATGCCCAAGGGCTTCACCATGGAGCTGTTCAACATCCTCAAAGACTGCTTCGACCGCACCATCTTCACCGGCGCCGCCAAGCGCATCCGCGCCATGGTGCGTGAGGCTGATGATCTCGACATCGAAGACCGCATCAACAAGATTGCCGACATCTTCGCCTGCTTCCACAACCCCGACAAGGAGACGGTGCTGACACCCTGGCGCGTGGTCAACATGCAGCTCAGCGACACCCTCGGCGGCTACTGCTTCTACAACGAGCAGTTCGATGGACCCAACTACTCCACCGACCCGGTGACCCAGGAGGAGAAGCGTGTGCCGCGCCTCGTCCTGCGTCCTGCCGACGGCGACGATGTGGGCTCCGTCACCCACGATGTCTTCGGCGACTACAACACGCGCATCATGGAGATCAACTCCAAGACGGGGCTCTATCCGCTCTACTGCGCCTACTCGGTGTTCAGAATGATCAAGGAGAAGGCGTATATCGGCACTGGCCTCACCACCGAGCGCAAGGGCATCGCCGTCACCCGCGAGCAGTACGACCGCTATGCCAACGACGACAAAGCGATCTGGGAGGATGTGCTGCAGGACAACATCTTCGTGGTCTGCCGCACACCCATGGCAGCGAGCATCACGCGACGCACCCTCGGCGGATTCATGAAAGACATCCACATGAATGTCGTCTGCTACCGCAAGGCACTGCCTGTCGACGACCTCGCCAAGGCGGGCATCATTAAAGACAAAACACCCTATACAGAAAAAGGAATAACAACCAAGGAGTGCGACCTTATCGACGTGCTGCGCCTCAACCCCGAAATCTTCCGGAATGAGGTCGTGCGCGGCAAGGACTTCTGGCATGTATACTCTGCCATCTCCCTCGCTCCTAATGAAGATATTAATAATATGAAGTTCAAAGCTATTGTGGGGAACCCGCCGTACCAGTTGGAAACGGAAGGTGCTGGCAGACAAGCCATCCCATTATACAATCTGTTTACTAATGTTTCGAGATCTATTAACCCTCATTATATATCTTTGATTATGCCATCAAGATGGTTTGCGGGAGGAATGGGACTCGATGACTTCAGAGATAGCATGAGAAATGATAAACATTTGTCTTTCATACATGATTATACAAATGCTAAGGATTGCTTCCCACAAATCAGCATAAGTGGAGGAATTAGTTATTTCTTATGGGACAGTTTTCACAAAGGATGTTGCACCTTTACAAATACTAAGAACGGAATAGACAGTACATCTACACGTAACCTAGATGAATTTCCTGTAATTATCAGGTACAATGAGGCTATCTCTATTCTAAGGAAGGTTCTTAATGGTTCTAAAAAAAGTATTGATACTATTATTAGTCCACTAATGCCTTTTGGGCTTTCTACAAATGTTAGAGGCAGATCAACTAAAAGTGATACAGACAATATAGCATTGTTGGCTAGTGATTCTATTACTTATATATCTTCCTCAGAGGTAAATAAGGGGAAAGAACTTATTCCAAAATGGAAAGTCTTCATGAGTAAGATGAGTGCAGAGCATGCAGGCGAACCAGATAAAAAAGGAATGTTTAGTGTCTTCACGAAAACTATGCAAATAGCTCCGCCAAATGAAGTATGCACGCATTCTTATTTCGTTATAGGGTCATATGATACAGAGTGTGAGGCATCAAACACTTTAAAGTACTTGAAAACAAACTTTGTTAGATTTATCGTAATGACAACTTTAAGTGCGGTAAATCTTTCTAAATTGGTGTTTTTCAATGTCCCCCTCCAGGACTTTACCCCCGCTTCCGACATCGACTGGACCCAGTCTGTTGCCGACATCGACCGCCAGCTCTACCGCAAGTATGGCCTCAGCGGCGAGGAGGTGGCGTTTATCGAGAAGATGATTAAGCCGATGGAATAAGTAGGAGCGTCGGCTTTCTAGCCGACGAAAAGAGTAAAGAGAAGAGCGCTTGGTGTCCGGCTAGAAAGCCGGACCTCCTACTAAGCAGTATCGGAAATCTGAACGAAGATGAAGTGCTGTTTATCGAGTCGATGATCAAACCCATGGAATAAACTAAAGAAAGAGTAATGGCAGACAACAAAATACAATTCCGTTTCGAAGACGTGCCCAAGGGCTACGTCTTTTGCTTCCTCACCTGTCCGCTGTCCGCCCGTTGCGTGCGGCACCGGGCGGGCGAGGCGGTGCCCGCTGGCACCCAGTTTGGCACCGCTGTCTTCCCCACGGCGCGTCAGGGCGACGGCTGCCCGATGTTCAAGGAGCTGCGCGTCATCCACGCTGCCTGGGGCTTCAGCCGCCTCTTCGCTCCCGTGCGGGCGACCGACATCGCCTCGCTCCGCGCTGACGTGAAGAACTATCTCGGCGGCAACGGCACCTACTCCCGTTACAAGCTGGGCCGACGGCTCCTTACACCCGAGCAGCAGCGCGACATCCTCAACATCTTCCGACGGTACGGCTACACCGAAGTGACGCAGTTCGACCACTACGTCGACGTGGTGGACTTTTAGGAATCATTAGATGACCAGGCTGCGGTCAAGAAATGACCAGGCTGCGGTCAAGGTATGACCAAGCTGTGGTCACGGGATGACCAGGATATGGTCATTAGATGACCAGGCTGCGGTCAAACATTAGTAACATGTAATAGGATCTACAAATATAGAACTCATAATGATAGACACTTTCACAATAATATGCTGTTTGATTATAGTTGTGGCTTTTTTTATGGCCTGGGGGTATATTCGCTCAAGAAAAGATGAAGATATGATCCGGGGGAGGAACTGGACAGATCAGCTGCCGTCTCTTATATCCACCCTCGGTGTGCTCGGAACATTCGCGGGTATCACAAAAGGGCTATTATCTTTTGACACGGCCAACTTGGACAGGAGCATTCCTTTGTTGCTCGACGGCATGAAGACAGCTTTCTTCACGTCGTTGTTAGGAATGACGGGGTCGATAATCTTAAACCGCGCTCTCAGCCACAAGCTCGACAAATCGATACGAGAGACTCCATTGGAAACAGCAACACGAAAGGTCGTGGAGGCTTTAGATAGGAATCAAATAAATGTTTCACTAACGATAAATCAAAACTACTCAAAGTTGCCGGCACAGATGATCCAAGCCTTTACAAATGATACCACTATCAAGGCAATATATCAAGACTTGGAACAAATAAAGGATGACGTAGAGGAAATAAAAGCCATGGCCGAAGGAATGAAAGACTCTTTTGAGGTTACAAAAGCCGCCAATATGAGTGAGGCAGAAGAACAACGTCGTCTGCGGGCAATGGTTCTTACAGCAACAGCTTCAATAAATGCAATAGACAACAATATAGATGACTTGAAAAAGATGATGGATAAATCCGCTGAAGAATAGTCTCTTTATATAAGCATAAGAAGATATGAGAAAAGCAAATGTGTGGTTGTCGGTTTCCGACCTTATGACAGGATTAATGGTTATCTTTCTGTTCATATCCATCGCATATATTAGCAAAGTGCAGCAAAACCAAACTGTGCTACGGGATTTCGTGGATAATAAGAAAGAACTTCATGGCAAGCTGATGGATGAATTCCAAGCAGAACGCGAGGCCGGCACCATAAGTATCAGAGGAGACCTCTCGATGCGTTTTGAGCGTGCCCAGACGCTTTTCCCTCAAGGCAGTGACCAGTTGACGCCACAGTTTAAGCACCAACTGGCTGTGATAATGCCTAAATATTTTGATCTGCTGCTTAAAAATCAAAAGGATGACATAAAAGAGATAAGAATTGAAGGTCATACCGACGATACCCCATATCCTCAACTTGACAAAGATCCTTTCATGGCCAACCTCATCCTGTCACAACATCGTGCACTCAATGTGATGTACTATATCCGTTCTCTGCAATCTTTCAAAAAACGTTCTAGAAAGGAGAAGATACTTTTGGACCATTGGCTGACGGCCAGTGGACTATCTTATGGCCGCGCACTTGACGCCGACGGAAATGATGCGATGGCTTCGGGAAAACCTATCAATGCCAAGAAATCGAGACGCGTAGAAATAAGAATCATTACTTCGGATGAGGAAGTGTTGGAAAACTTCATAAAGAAATCCAATTAATCATGAGCTATAGTCAAGACAACATATACACCAGTATTAAGCAAGACAAGTGCCTCTGCAAAATGCTCTTGTCAGTGGACGATATTACCCTGATGGAATATAATGGTAAGAATATTGAAGGAAGCCGGGCGATAGCTTGCTTGCTGAAAGACTTAGGGCACGACGAAAATGTTGTCAGGCGTGTTTGTCTCTTCGGAAAACCTGACGAAGCAATAGATGAAAATGGTGAAGAAGAGAAGCAGCTTTTTCCAAATGCTGAGATAACTATTGTGGGTAAGCCATGGTCGGAAATTGATGCCTATACATTGATGATCACGAGTGTGCTGGTTCTTCATTTTGCCACAGACCTGTACGAGGATGATCCTTTTGAATATTATTTTTCTGACGTGCCGAGTCAGCTTACAAAATTTTTGGATGAGACTCGTCAAGCCTATTATGCCTGCTTCTTAAGGAAAAGGAACAAAAAAGACTTGTTTGATAATGAATGTGTCATTGAAAGCAGATTAGATCTGAGCGACTTGCATCTGATAAAATCAAAAGAAATTGTTGAACCGTCTGAATTCTGCAAGGACAAATCGAAAGCTATAGATGCCTATTTTGAGAATCTGAATTCGGAAAGCACTTTCTTTCAGTGTATGGACGAGTTGACTATCGGCTGTGAGACTTGTAACCTTTCATCACATTACGGAAGGCTGCATTATTGCCCGAAAGCTCAGCGAGCTATCGCCCGTTGCTATCGTGAAGGTATTTTTGTGCCTCAGGATACCAAGATAGCCCACCAATGGGAGCAATTTGCTTCTCGACAGGGTTACAGGGCGGCCATCATTCAGGTAGCTGACGACTTATGTAAGGGTGAGGGATGCGAGAAAGACGTAGATCGCGCCTATGAAATCTATGCCCATTTAATAGACAAGAGCGGCAGTAAGGATTTATGCCGGAAAATTATTCAACTTGCTGATGATGGGGAAATAGCTTCTCAACTGTCTATCTCATTTATCGCCAGGCTTGCCAATGACGGCGATGAAGAGATGACCTTGCTATTGTATGACGCATTTGGTAAAGGAAGGTTTGGGCTGCCAAGGGATATGGAACAGCAAAAAGCATGGATAGAAAAGGGTGCGCTTAATGGTAATGTCCGTCTCATGAAGGCTATGGCTGAAATGTATGAAAGTCATGAGACTTGGGCTGAGGCCTATGAATGGTGGAAACGACTAAAAGAAAAGGACGACACCTTGGTAAGTGATGGAAAGATAGAGAAAATCTCAATGAAAATGCTGACAGAAGGTTGTTCTGCCGATGAGGTGGCCGAGAGGGGTAAAGAATATCTCTTTGGTTTTTTTGGAAAAGAGCAGGATATACCACTAGCCATCCGCTACTTTAACTTCGCCAAGAGCGAAGGATCGGCTAAGGCTATAGGATTGTTGGGCTTTATGTATGTTCATGGAATAGGATTTGACAAAGATGAAGAGAAAGGCAACAATCTCTTCACTGAAGCCTCAGCACGTGGCGATTTGATGAGCAAGTATGAGGTGGCGACTTCTCCGGATGAGAACCTCGGAATTAACTATGAGCTTTTAGATCAGCTTCTGACAAGAGTTGACAGGTCCTTAGACAATGGTGATGCTGTTGTCTTTTACCTAAAGTCCTTTTTCGAAACTACAGGCTTAGTATGTGTGGTTGATGAGTATTCTGCCTTTTACTTTATGAAGAAAGCTGCAGAGCTGAATATGCCTGAAGCTCAATATGATTTGGCGAAGATGTATAAAGAGGGTGAAGGTGTGGATGAAGACGAAAGCCAATACCGTTATTGGTTGGAGGAATCGGCCAAAAACGGATATTTCTTGGCAGAGGGCGAACTTGGCACGTTAAGGTTTGAAGAGCGTGAATTAAATAAGGAAACATTCACGTTGTTGCATAAAGCTTGTGAGCTTGATTATGGAGATCTTTATATCGATCCCAAGGCTCTTTGGGCCCTGGCGAAATGCTATATGCATGGCTATGGCACCAAAGCGGATAGAAGAAAGGCTTATTCGATGTATATAAAAGTGGCTGAAAGCAATATTGTGGAAGCTCAAGAACAACTCTGTAAAGCCTATTTTAGAGGTAATGAGTATTTGAAAAAGAATTACAAAGAATGCGTTCGTTGGGGTGAAAGAGCTATTGCGCATGGAAGCAAAGACATCCGTTTTGAAACTGCTTATGCGTCATCGGAGACAGGTAATCATGATAGAGCGAAAGAGCTTTATTTGGAACTGTCAAATGAAGGCAATGCTACAGCAATGAACAATTATGCCTGTGAGCTATCTGACTCAACCGAGGAATTTGAGTGGTTTAAGAAAGCTGCAGACCATGGGGAAGAATATGGTTGGTGGAATATGGGAAAACTATATAGAGATGGAGATGGTGTCGAACAAAATGACGAAAAGGCCGTCGAATGCTTTGCAACAGCAGCAGAAAAAGGCCAAAAATATGCCATGGAAGCATTGGCATCCATGTATCTGGAAGGTCGTGGAGTGGATCAAGATAGCGATAAAGCTGTAGAATGGTACTTGAAGGCAGCACAGAATGGTGAAACTGACGCCTTGACGAAAGTGGCAGAAATCTATAGATACGGAAAAGGAATCACTCAAGAAGCCTCTAAAGCTATCAGCTATTACAAACAAGCTGCAGAGAAGGGCGACATCGGTGCACTGGTCAATCTGGGCTCCATGTATGAAAATGGAGAGGGAGTAGAGAAAGATATACACTCAGCAGTTACGTGGTATAGAAAAGCGGCAGCCAAGGATAACTCGGTTGCGCAAGAATGCCTAAAGCGATTGGGAGCTGACTGGATAGATAAAAGTGGTAAGGTTATTAAAGTCGGGAATGATGAAGATTCTGATAATGCTTAATTATATTTTATTAGTGAAAGATGAGACCAACACTGGAATATATAAAAGAAAAGTTTGACTACTACAACAAACTTTGTTTCGGCGGAAACCTGCCGAAGCCCCCGATCAGACTGAATATGCGTTATGGTACCATGGGATTAACACGATACGAATGCATCCGTCAATCAGATGAAAGTATAACTTATGAGAATATATCGATAGAAATCAGTGTCCGTCGCGATTTGCCGGAAGTGGAATATATAGACACGCTCGTGCACGAGATGGTCCATTACTATATTCTTGTCAATAACCTAAATGATGATTCGCCTCATGGACATATCTTCAGAAGCAAAATAAAGGAAATCAGTGAGCGGTATGGCATTCGTATTTCTATAGCCTTTGACCCAACAGAAGAGGAGCTCATCAAGACCATCAGTGATCGATATCGGTATATCTGTGTCTTGGATTTTGAAGATGGTCGGATTGGTATGGCTGTTGTGGCAAGGGGGAAACTATTTGATTTGTGGTTTGAAATGAGGAAATGTCTCCATGCCAAAAGCGTAAAGTGGTATGCAAGTAATAGAGCTATATTCGAGAAAATTCCCATCTCTTTATCTCCTAAATGCTATATTATAGACGCAGACAAGTTGTTGCATTATCTTACCGGTGCTGTTGAACTGGAGAGGTCTGGTGATATAATTAAGCAAAAATAATGTATATAATATGATTGTAATCCATAAAATGTCTCGTGAAAAAAGCCTATAAAATTAGGATATACAAGAATCATAGGTTATCTTTGCATAATAGAAACCGATAGAGCCTCTACTTAAACTTTAAAACAAAAATACAGCGTCGTAAAAGATGTCGTAAAAGATGTCGTAAAAAAATTTTATGATGGGATTAAAGAATGCTTTTGAACAATACGTTGCTCGGCATGTGGCAGACCCTGGCCGTGCGCAGACGCTCCTGCACACGGCTGAGGACTTGTTGCCCTACTTCATCCGTCGAAACATCGACGAGAACTTTACCACACTCTATGATGTCAGTGACAAGGCGGTGCTGAAAGACTATATTGAGCGCATCATCCTCGACCCTATACTGAAAAGCGAGGACGCGAGTGTCAACGATGTCGGATATATCTCCACGCTGACGCTCTACCGACGGTTTATGAAGTCGCCGATATACGGTCAGCTGAAGGATGAAGAGGCGGAGGACATGACGGCTAAGCCATCTGCTGACGAACAGCCAACGGCAAGGAGCCTTGTCGAGGGAGCCATCCTGCAAGATGAGCATTGTACGGGCAGGGAGCGCAACCGTGAGGCACGTGAACAATGCATTGCCTATTACAGAACGTTGCACAAGGGTCATGTGGTGTGCGAGTGCTGTGGCTTCGACTTTGAGAAAGCTTACGGTGAGATGGGACGTGGCTTCATCGAGGTTCACCATCGCTTTCCGCTGTCGCAGACTGATGGTGAGCACGAGGTGAACCCCGAGACCGACCTTGTGCCGCTCTGCTCCAACTGCCATTCCATGATTCATCGCCTTGCCGCCCGTCCCGGTGACTGTATCTCCTTGGAGGAGCTCCGTTCCCGCTATATCGGCAAGCGGTACTTTTAGGAGCGTCGGCTTTCCAGCCGACGAAAAGAGTAAAGAAAAGAGCAATTGGCGTCCGGCTGGAAAGCCGGACCTCCTACATTGCTTTTCCAGCCGACAAATCCAACAAAAGAGGACGACATAACATATAAAATTCAGATTTTTATATTATCTTTGTAGCATGATTAATGAATAGATGAAAGAGAAAGAGCAATATATCGATTTTGATGCTTATGAGCGGGCAAAAGAACCGCATAAGCGTGAGAAAGCCTACTACTGGGCTACAGCCATCGGCTTGCAGAAAGTGGATGGCTTGGAGACTTCTGACTATCTCAAGGAGGTGGCTCAGCGGAATATTGAAGGCGAAATCAATATCGAGAAGGCACAGGAACTCGTCCGCACTTATTACCAGTCAAAGGTAAACCATGACGATGATAATGATGACAAGCAGGAAGCAGACCTTGCCTCTACACACATTGCACAGCTGCTCTCTGAACCTACTTTTGCCTTTACTGTCGCTGGCCTGCAGGCTATCCACAAACGTATCTTTCAAGGCATCTTCAAGTTCGCTGGCAAGATTCGTGACTATGACATTACGAAAAAGGAGTGGGTACTGCGGGGAGACACTGTTTTATATGTCAGCGCACCAGATATCCGCCGAGCCATTGAATATGACCTGGAACAGGAGCGTGAATTTTCTTATAAGGATATGAGTTTGGATGAGATGATACCTCATATCGCAAAATTTGTATCCGGTATCTGGCAGATACATCCCTTTGGTGAGGGAAACACCCGCACAACGGCTGTCTTCACCATAAAGTATCTGCGGTCATTAGGTTTCAAGGTAGAGAACGACATATTTGCCAAGAATGCCTGGTATTTCCGTAATGCACTGGTACGTGCCAACTACCACAACTATGAGAAGAACATCGACTACAATTACTCGTTCATTGAGCGTTTCTTTCGCAATCTGTTGTTGAGGGAACATAATGAACTGAAGAATAGATATATGCTGATCAATCCACCTGAAGAGTGGAAACAGACCGACCCTACAAGTAACCCATCAAGTAACCCATCAAGTAACCCATCAAGTAAGAAAAATGAAAATTTCTTGACCGACAACGAGTATATTCTGAAATTAGTATCAAGCATCAAGGAAGAATTCTTATCCTTGCATCAGATAATGACTGCGCTTGGGCTGAAAGATCGAGTTAGCTTTAGAAAGGTCTATCTGGTTCCAGCATTAGAAGAAGGATTTATAAAAATGCTACACCCTGAGAACCCAAAACATCCCCGTCAGAAGTATCTCCTGACAGTTAAAGGTCTTGCCCTCTACAACAATATAAAAGAAAAAATTAAAAGATAATGCTATATAATATTTATGCTGGAAGAGATACAAAAAGTGGCGATAAAGTGGCTATAAATACAGATTAAAACAATGACCGATAACGACCTGTTACTGCAATGGCACCCGGAAAAGGTGGCACAACTGCGAAAGCTCATCGCACAGGGCAAGCCCTACGTGTGGATGCTTCGCCTCTCACAGGAAGAGTTTGCGCTTTTGGAGGATGCAGTGCGTCAAAGTCTGAAGGAAGCCCGAGGCATCCACCGGCTGTTCATCGATGCGGCCCACGCCCTGACGACAATCATCTATCTGGCAGAGTGGTATAAGCGTTGTTATACCGGTGCTGAAGGTGATGCGAGTCTTTTGCAACTCTCCTACGAGGAACGAAAACAACTGTGGAAAACCTCCGGCATCAATATCCAAACATTCGTATATGATGCTTCGTCGGTAGCCGACAAGACGTCGTTGCGCTGGCAGGAGTCGCTGCAGGTGCTCGGCGGCCTTGCTGTGCAGGCAGAGTTACGACGTGACGACACAGACCCTCTCCTCGGTAAGCTGTGTCGTATCTATCATGGTGAGGATGTTGACCTTAGTGAGGTGCGCGACTACCAGCGTGCCGTTGCTTTCCGGGAGTCCATCGCACGCAAACACAGCCTCTATGACTATTTCTCCGCCATCCTCAGCGACGACCCTCCTTTTGCGCCGACCGACCTTGTCGACAGTACGTCCGACTTTCGTCGGCTCATCTCCCGAATCAAGGATGCCGACAGAAACGTGCGCCGCGATAAGTTTGCCTTTGAATGGCGCATCGTCTATTCGGCACGCCATAAGAAGATGGTGCGCAGCCTGGTCATCAAACTCCGCCCCGAGGAGATAGGCGGAAAATATAAAGAATATATTCGCTACGACCGTCTACGTGACTTTTGGGACATTGCCCATCCCGAGAATATCGACCGCCTGAGCTTTGCCGTTCGTTTCAAGGATGGCGGCAAGACCATTCGCGAGGCCGACTTCCACAACCCATTGCTGGTCTATACCAACACCGGCAGCAGCTTTATAGCCACCATGCCCCAGAGCGTTGCCGAGGTAGGTGAGGCCGTTCTCACCGACATCCCTTTAGAGCGCTTTACCCGCATCAGCATCGTTATGCACTTCGATGACGAGACACGAAAGGTGCAGGACTACGAATGTGAACCCTTCTTACAAGTCTATAGCCATCCACAGACCGTTAATGTATGGACGAGCCGACGATGGCCACAGGTGGCGACGGCGGTCATCTTCTCCAACGGATACCGCCTGAAAGACGAGGCGATGCGTGAGTCGGCTGTGCAGCTGCCCTTCTCCTATAAAGACAATACAAGCGAAGCTGTCAGCTGGTGCCCGATTTATGATACCGTTACCATCGTGGATGACTATGGACGTGAACATTCATTCTTCAACCGCAATGGTCACTATCAGGTTCTGGCAAAACGCTATCTCAATACCATCAAGTATCTCGACAATATCTATGCCCTATATAAATATGTGGAGCTCAGTGAGGATGATGACGAGGAAGAGATTGATGAGGACGACTACGCACAGGAGAACTTGCCCGTGCTGTTTGGCCGAGACGGTCTTGAAGTGAGATATTATCCCCACAACGAGTCCACTGAGTGGACGCCCGTAGAAAGCTACGAGCTGGAGTTCAAGGTTGGCGGCAGATACCGGCCTTGGACAGCCGATGAGGAGCCACGACAGGGCAAGCAGTGGCTTCGCATAACCATAAAGGGGCTGAGCCTGATATACAAGGTCTACTATGTGCCGTTTGTCAAGACCCCAGAACATGCAGAACCCATCTGGCGCGATTTTTCCACGATGACCATCCGCACGGCATTGCCCGGTATAGCCGATATCAAAGACAACTTCCAGAAAGACCTGACGAAATCTGAGCCAGACGTGAAGACGCTGACCATCGGTGACAAAGGAAAGAAGCTGCTGCTTGACATCTACCGCCCTGTGAAGCTGACGGAACTGTATCAAAACAGCCAATTGATACACTACTATTCAAACGGAGACAGCATCAAGCTGCCGTTGCTGACCATCAGCCAGTTTGACGTGCGCAACTTCTCTGAGAAAGGAGTGGAAATGTATCACTGTGGGGAACTGGAGAAAGGAATATACAGGTTTCAAAAGCTTGCAGGCACTAACCTTTCGTATCATCTTTGGAATCAGTCTAAGAAAGCCTCGGAACTCTCTGAGTCACTGCCACTGGGCAACGTGATTGTCTCGCTGTTCACTGGAGAGGAAGCAAATGCTACTGACTTGTATGCATGGGATTATGAGGTTCTTCCGCTTTTCTCGTTGGTAGGACCGATTTTTGTAGGTCCTAAATACAAAAAGAAGCCTAATTCCGTTTATATATTTGTATTCACCACAAATCAAATATATAGCACATGGAACTAAGCTT
>Ga0256404_1005384_pt1 | contig 22713 bp, 22 predicted proteins | sample RumenRJG_01DNA_FD_185990 | JGI IMG/M metagenome (GOLD analysis project Ga0256404, IMG submission 185990) | Bovine rumen microbial communities from Lethbridge, Alberta, Canada - RJG_01 | ecosystem: Host-associated > Mammals > Digestive system > Stomach > Rumen | place: Canada: Alberta | collected...
AATAATGTATAATAAATTCGGAATTGGCTAAATTGCATAAACATGAAATCGAACGCTATAAAACGGTTGCAACAAAGCCAAATCTGTGGTTTAATATTCTTTATTATTGCATAAACATACAGCGGCCCGTAGGAGGTAGGCGCAGCCCAGGCGAAGACCGCGAGCAAGCCTCGCAGCCCGCGCGCCGCTGCATTCAATACATACAGGGAAGGAGAAAACAAGCCCATGAAGAAGAGAGCAATTTTATCTGTGAGTTTTGGCACCAAGGACAAGGGACTTGAAGAAAAGACCATAGACCTTCTGGAGAAGGACTATGAATCTGTTCTCAAGAACGCCGTTGTCTACAGGGCTATCACGAACGATGCTGTCATTCAGTTAAAACAAGAAGAAGAAGGAACCGAAAACGTATACGCCGTAAGAGAGATTCTGGCACGCATGGTGCTGGACGGAATCACGCACATATACGTTCAGCCGGCATACCTGCTTCACGGAGTAGAGTATCAGGACCTTGTGGACATGGTATTCTCCCACAAGGCAGACTTCATAGAAGTAAAATGCGGCGAGCCACTCCTCGCATCACAGGAAGACTTGGAGTCGGTTGCCCAGGCGCTCATGAAGCAGTACGGAGATCTTCCGGAGGGCGAAGCAGTTTGCTTTGTTGGCCACGGAAGCCTTCACTACACCAACGCAGTATACTGTGCACTCGACTACGCACTTAAGGATCAGGGATATCCAAATGCCCACATAGCGACATTCAATGCATATCCAAAAATCGACAAGGTAATCGAACACCTTAAGAAGAACGGAACCAAGAAGGTTCACGTAGCGCCATTCATGTTCGTTGCCGGAGAGTCCGCAATGGAAGGCGTATGTGGAGACGCAGAAGACTCCATGGCAACCCAGCTTAGAAATGCCGGCTTTGAAGTTGTACCTAACAGAAGATGCCTCGGTGAATATGAAGAGATAAGAGCAATCTTTAAGTCACACCTCGAGGCAATCGTTGATTAATAGAAAGGAGGAAAGCACATGGCATATGTTGACGAGATAATGGAAAGTGTGTTAGCGAGAAACCCCGGCGAGCCTGAATTTCATCAGGCGGTACAAGAAGTGCTTACTTCTATCGCTCCGGTAATTGCCAAGCACGAGGCAGATTACAGAGAGAACAAGATTTTGGAAAGAATAGTGGAACCCGAGAGAAGCATCTCCTTCAGAGTGCCTTGGGTAGACGATCACGGCAAGGTTCACGTAAACCGCGGATACAGAGTGCAATTCAACAGCACCCTTGGACCGTACAAAGGCGGAATCAGATTCCATCCAACAGTAAACAGAAGCGTAATAAACTTCTTGGGCTTTGAGCAGATTTTCAAGAACGCGCTTACAGGACTCTCCATCGGAGGAGGCAAGGGCGGAGCTGACTTTAACCCCAAGGGAAAGACAGATAGAGAAGTAATGAGTTTCTGCCAGGCATTCATGAGCGAGCTCTTTAGACACATCGGAGCCCGCGAGGACGTGCCCGCAGGAGACATCGGTGTTGGCGGTCGTGAAATCGGATACATGTTCGGTCAGTACAAGAAACTCACCAAACAGTTCGAGGGTGTCCTCACAGGAAAAGGTCTCGAGTGGGGCGGCTCCCTGGTTAGAACCGAAGCAACAGGCTACGGTGCAGTGTATATCACCCAGGAAATGCTTCAGGCCCACGGCGACGACATCAAAGGCAAGACTGTCGTAGTCTCCGGCTCCGGAAACGTAGCAACCTACGCAATCCAGAAGGCGCAGCAGCTGGGAGCCAAGCCCGTAACAGCATCCGACTCCGACGGATACATCTACGATGAGAACGGAATAAACCTCGACGTACTTAAGGAGATCAAAGAAGTCCGCCGCGGCCGTGTCAAAGAATACGTAGATGCAGTTCCATCCGCCAAGTATTATGAAGACGGAAACGTATGGGAGGTTCCTTGCGACATCGCCATGCCATGCGCAACCCAGAACGAGCTAAATGAAGAATCCGCCAAGCTCCTCATCAAGAACGGAGTTAAAGCGGTTACAGAAGGCGCCAACATGCCCACAACGCAGGAAGGTACAGACCTGTTCCTGGAGAACGGAATCTTCTTCCTCCCCGGCAAAGCCGCCAACGCAGGTGGTGTAGCAGTGTCAGCTCTTGAAATGAGCCAGAACGCAGTTCAGCTCTACAGAACATTCGAGGATGTTGACGCACAGCTCGAACAGATCATGAAGGGAATTTACAAGAAGATATCCGAGGCAGCAGACGACTACGAACTTACGGACAATTTTGTGGCAGGTGCAAACATTGCCGGATTCCGTCGCGTAGTTAAGGCAATGCGTTCAATGGGATATGTATAAAGAGGTATAGAAATGGCTCAACTTTGGAGCGGTAGGTTTGAGAAAGATATGACTGAGGCGGTGAAGCAATTCAACGCCTCAATTGGATTTGACTCCAAACTTTACAATGAAGACATCGACGGTAGCATCGCTCATGTCACCATGCTCGCATCCTGCGGCATAGTGACAGAAGATGAGAGAGACCAAATAATAGAAGGCCTTGAGAGAATCCGAAGCGGGATAGAAGCAGGAGAAATACAATTCACCGTAGACGATGAAGACATCCACATGGCAATAGAGTCGAGGCTTATTGCTGACATAGGAGAAGCAGGCAAGAAGCTTCATACCGCAAGAAGCAGAAACGATCAAGTGCAGGTGGATTGCAGGCTTTATCTCCAAAGAAAGATCGCAGAGATAGCAGCCTCCATCGCAAACCTCGAGCAAGTAATTCTCGCCAAGGCAGAAGAAAATCTTGAAGTATATATGCCGGGCTTCACCCACGTTCAGCACGCTCAGCCCATCACGGTAGGCTTCTACTTCATGGCATATTTCCAGATGTTTAGACGTGACATCACAAGGCTTAAGGACTGCTACGAAAGAATGGACTATTCGCCCCTGGGCTCTTGCGCCATGGCAGGAACAACATTCCCCATAGACCGCCATGAAACAGCAGCAGCCCTCGGCTTTTCCGCGCCAACAGAAAACGCCATGGACGGAGTGAGCGACAGGGACTACATGATTGAGTTCCTTAATGCAGCATCCATTTCCATGATGCACGTATCCCGCTGGGCAGAAGAGTTCGTTTGGTGGAACTCATCCGAATTTGCCTTCATGGATATAGATGACAGCTTCTGCACCGGAAGCAGCATCATGCCCCAGAAGAAGAATCCCGACATCGCAGAGCTTCTTCGCGGAAAATGCGGAAGAGTCTACGGCGATCTCATCGCCCTCCTCACGGTCATGAAAGGAACACCTCTGGCATTCAACAAAGACTTCCAGGAGGACAAAGAAAGAATCTTTGATGCGGCAGATACATGGAAGGCCAGCATTAACATTCTGGCAGAGATGATAGAGCAAACCCGCTTCAGAGAAGACGTAATGAACTCGTGGCTCTCGGAAGGTTACCTTAATGCCACAGACGTAGCAGAGCACCTTGCCCAGAATGGAATTCCCTTTAGAGAAGCCCACGAGCTTGTAGGAAAGATGGTCAAGAAGTGTGAGGAGCTCACCGCCAAGTCTTTGGAAGAAGATGAAGAGGGAGACGCGACTTTGCTTCAGTATGGTCTCGAGGACCTTACGGATGAAGACCTTGCATCCATCGACGAGAGACTATCTCGGGAGATGCTGGGAGATATAAGTATAGAAGCCTGCGTAGCCGCAAGAAAATCCTTTGGTGGAACGGCGCCTGAAGAAGTCAGCCGCCAGATAACAGAAGGTCGCAGCTGGCTGGCAGAACTAATGACGGAGAACTAAATGAGCAAGATCAACACCGTGGTTTTCGACTTTGACGGAACCGTTGCAGACACAAACCAATTAATCATCGATTCGTGGCATGCAGTATATAGAGCCTATTACGGAAAAGAAGGAGATGAAGACTATATCCTCTCCACCTTTGGCGAACCGCTTTTTTACTCTATGGCAAAGGCCTTCCCGGATCACGACGTAGACGAGACCGTAGCAATTTATAGGGGCTATCAAAAGGATGTCTTTAGGGACCGAATCAAACTCTTCCCGGGAGTCCTGGAGCTCATTCGAGGACTTAAGGAGAAGGGGTACAAAGTCGGAATAGCAACATCAAGACTTAAGGATCCCACCTTTGAAGGAATTGAGGTTCTTGGGCTTACTCCATATATCGACGAGGTAGTCACCGTAGAAGACACGGAAAAGCATAAGCCCGAACCCGAACCCGCACTTGCTTGCCTTGAAAAACTGAAAAGCCTTCCGGAAGAGAGTATAATGGTAGGAGACAGCGCATTCGATATGGGATGCGGCAAGAACGCAGGAATGGAAACAGTCCTGGTCTCCTGGTCGCAGGCACAGACATCAAGTCACGACAGCGTGGCCAAGAATGTAGTCGCAAGCGACAACCAAAATGTATTTATACCGGACTATATAATAGATAGTGCAGAAGAACTCTGGGAGATATTGGAGGGGAATAGTTGCTAAATATATATAGAAGTAGAGAATCAATAGACCGAGAAGGATTCATCTATGACAAAATCAAAGAGGGTGGCAAGGCTACCCTCGTTTTGGTGCCGGACCAATATACCCTTACGGCCGAAAGACAAGCCATGGACAGGCTCAAGACCGACATACTCCTGGACGTGGAAATTACGGGTATATCTCACTTCGGTTCCAACCTCCTGAAAGAAACAGGAAAATCGAGCCTGACCTATGTAGATAGAATCGGGCGTCACATGCTCATCTCAAGAATTCTTAAAGAGCTGGAGGATGAGCTTGTTTACTTTGCCGGATTTTACAACAGAGAATCCTTTGTTAAGGCGATTAACGACTATATATCCGCAGCCAAGCAGCACGAACTTTCTCCGGAAGCCCTAAAGCTTTTGGGAGAGAAGTATGAGGGGGATACGTCCCAGGGCGCATTCTCCGGAAAGCTCCACGACCTGGCGCTCATCTACGAAAGATACGAGCAAAGTCTTGAGGGAAAATACACGGATAACGAAGACCTAATAGATCTGTATATCCAGGCCTGCCGGGAGTCCAAGAAAGTCAGGGAGAACGAAATCTGGATTTACGGCTTTGATAGTTTTACGCCGAAGAACATGAGGCTCATCGGAACCCTCGCAGCAGTTTCGCCTGAGGTTAATATTTCTATTATCCACGATTCGGGATGTAGAGACGAGGACCTCTTTCTTCTGTCCGGTAAAACAACGAGCCAGCTTGTTGCCGTCGCCAAGGAGGCAGGTGGAGATGCGCGGGTTATAGACATCCGCGAGACCGACGATGCGCGAGACAGAAGCCGCGCCCTCACAATTCTTGAAGAGGAGCTGTATGCCCTTAAGCGAAACGCGTATGAGTTCAAGCAGGTTGCGCCCGACGCCGACAAACTCAAACCAATTAAAATCGTCGCCTGCAGCAACATACATAATGAAGCAGAAGCCGCAGCGGCCTTTGTTCTGAAACTCCTAAGAGAAACAGACTGCAAGCTCTCGGACATAGTCGTGATTTGTAACGACCAGACAACGAGAAGACCAATCATCAAAAGAGTCTTCAAGGAATACGACCTTAAGGTCTTTGATGACAGCACCAGGTCGCTTTGGCATTCGCCCATTGCCGTCTATCTCATGTCCCTCATGGACATAGTGACCAAGGGCTATAGAAGAGACGACATTATCAGGCTCCTTAAGACCGGCCTCACGGGGTTCTCCGACCAAGAGGTTGAGGATCTGGAGAATTACACATATCAATACAACATCCGCGGCACCATGTGGCAGAAGCCGTTTACCCTCGGAAAAGAAAACTACGCATACCAGGAAGAAGGCCTCGAGAGAATCGAAGCAATCAGGCTGAAACTCATGGAGGCAATAGAGCGCTTCAGCGAAATCTACGATAGCGCCAAGACATATAAAGAATTCTCCGAAGCATATTTCAACTGGCTCCTTGAAGAAGGAAATCTGCTGGACAGAATTAATAGCTTCATCGAAGAGCAGACCGATGGAGAAGCGCGCCAGGAGACCGTTCAAATTTGGGGCGTAATAGAGAGGCTGTTTAATCAGATAGCAGAGATTATGGAAGATGAAGCCTTTGATGGAGAAGAGTTCGCAGAGCTTCTGAGATCGGGACTCTCTCAGGTTCAGGTCGGCGTCATTCCTCCGACTTTGGACGACATGATGCTCGGAACCATGCAGAGGACAAGAAGCGGCGACTGCAAAGCCCTCATCATAATCGGCGCCAACGACGACATGATCCCGAGGCGCGCGGATGAAGACGTGCTCTTTAGCCCGGAGGAGCTGGAGACTTTGTCGGAGAACGGCCAGGAGCTAGGCCTCGGAATCGAGCTGAGAAGACGAGAAGAGAACCTGGCAATTTACAGAAACATCGCCAAGCCCAAGGACTATCTTTGGATTTCCTATGCGCTAACAGACGACTCCGGCAACAAACTCAGGCCATCAGAACTTCTTGTAACGATCAAAGGCATCTTTAGCGGCCTCGAAGATAGTCCCGATCCCATAGCAACCGGCGATATTACACAGAGACTTGGAGGCAAGGTGAATACTCTTCGTCATTACACGGAGGCCAAGCGGCTCGAGCGACTTAACGTTCCTGCCGATCCCGCATGGGAGGTTGTGGGTGAGTGGCTAAGAAGCCAGGACAAGGAGCTCTTTACAGCGGCGAGCGACGCCCTTAAGTTTGAAAACAGAAAGAAGAGCATCGCCCCCGAGGTAGCAAAGGCGCTATACGCGAGGTCCGATGGAAACTATTATCTCAGCGTATCGGGCGTCGAGAAGTATAGCCGCTGCCCGTTTTCGTACTTTGTTCAAAGGGGCCTTAAGGCGAGAGAACTCAGGGTGGATGAAACGGGCCCAAGAGAAATAGGAGACCTGTATCACAGAACGCTGGAGGGGACGCTGGATGAAATCAGGGAGAAGTCTCTCATGGACACCATAAGCGATGAAGAGATAGAAGCTATGGTTGAACGCAAGATGGCCAAGGTTGCAGAGGAGTACGACGAGGGGCTCTTCCTCAAGACCAATCATGAGAAGTATAGACTTGAGAGGGCCATTGAGACATGTAAATTTGCTGCCTGCAGTTTGGTTAGGCATATTAGGGCAGGCGAGATAACGGAGAGTTATTACGAGGTTCCCTTTGATAAGATTGAGTGGGAGAAGTCCGCGAAGGAGAAGGGCGCGCCTGCAGCATCCGAGAAGGCTGCGCGGAAGAAGGCCGCACCCGCAGGCTCGGAGAAGGCTTTGGTGCTTCCGCCGATCAAAAGGGAGGTAGACGGTCAGCAGTTCTATATCCAGGGAATCATCGACAGGCTGGATTACCTGAAGGACGGTAGCGTCAAGATTATCGACTACAAGACCGGAAACGACAAGTTCGACAGAAACGAAGCAGAGAAGGGATACAGACTTCAGCTGATGCTCTATATGGAGGCAGCTCGAGAAGGAAAGAAGAACCCCGGCGGCGTATTCTATTTCAATATCAAAGAGCCGCAGATTAATCTCAATAAGAATACTGACGAGAGCAAGGTCGGCGATTATATTCAAAATAGCTATAAGATGAACGGCGTGCTTCTGGATGACGCCAAGGTTGTTAGAGAAATTGCGGGAGATATAGAACCGGGAGACAGTTCCGGAGTGATAACTTTGAGGAAGAACAAGCAGGGCAGCTGGTACGAGCAGGATACGGAAAAACTTCTCTCTAAGGATGACTTTGATAGCCTGCAAAATGCGGTGGTTGACGCAACAACCAAGGTCTGCGAGGATCTGGCAAAGGGAAATATTTCCCTGGACATCAAGACCTCCGGAAACTATAGCCCCTGTGACTATTGCGATTACAAGGGAATCTGCAAATTCGACACCACATTTGCATACTGCACCAGAAACGATGTAAAGAAGGGCGCCAAGAAGAAGGACAAGAAGGATGAGAAGGGGGCCAAGAAAGCCGAAAAGAAGGGCGCCAAGAAGAGCAAAAACACTTGATTTAGCCCAAAACGCGTGATAAAATACATAGGCTGCATCGAAGGACATGTAAACAGTCGCAATTTTCGGCCTTTGCCGAAGGGCATGCCTTTGATCGGTAAAATTATGCTTTGGCATAGCCTGAGCAGGAAAGAGGTAGAAGCATGAAGGAAGGAATCCATCCTGAATATGTGGAATGTAAAGTTACTTGCGCATGCGGAAATGAATTTGTAACCAAATCAACCAAGCCTGAGATGAGGCTTGATGTATGCTCAGCATGCCATCCGTTCTTTACAGGACAGCAGAAATCCGCAACTCGCGGCGGTCGTGTTGAAAAGTTCAAAAACAAATACAACATCGACTAATATGCAGAATTCAGGGCCCCGCCATTGGCGGGGTGTTTTTTTGCAAGTATCCGGAAGTAAGAAAATACTACGTAAAGGAAGTTTGACTTTATAGACCTAATGTGATAGCATCAATCCATAGAAAGGATGGCCTCCTTGCCGCTTGAGGCGGGGTGTACGGGTAAACGTAGGACCATTCTTTTTTTTTACAAAAATACATTAGATTATTATGCCTGGCTTAGATCGCTTTCCGTACATAAACTCAAAAAAATGAGCTTTAATATGATATAATCAAAAGGCAAAGTGGCGTGAATTATCTGAGTGCGGGTGAGGTATGCGTATGAGAAAACTAAACCAAACAGAGCGAGTTATAAAATTCTTGGAGTTCCTGAAGAAAAACACGGATAGTGAGCACACAATTAAACTGGAGCATATTCACAAAGCCTTTGCTGATCAAAAGTTATATATTGGCAACTCAAAAACATTACATGATTTTATCGTTGACCTAGCGGACGCATTAAATCTTGATGAAAATGAAAATGCTTTACCAATAGATGAATGGCGCATCGTATTTGATGATTATGTTAATGCTTATTCTGATGAACCAGATAAAGATTTGGGAAAGGATTATTTGCATATAAAGAATCTATATTATAATCCTGAGTTTTCATATGATGATATTGATGCTATGGTGGAGGCGATTAGGTTTTCGAGAACGATGGAACCAGATAGAGCGAATAAACTGATAGATATCCTCGAGAACAACTTTGCTTCAAAGTATTACAAGCAGAGCCCAAGGCATATCTGTAAAGTTTATGAGGCGCCAGTTTGTGAAAGCGAAACCCTTAAAGAAAATCTATCAATCATTCAGGAAGCGATTGACGATAATGTTCAGATTGAATATAGATTTAATGGATATAATAGGGATAAAAAACTTGCACCAATAGGCGATTATAAAAGGAAAGCAAGTCCGTACTATCTAATATCTGATAATGGCAAGTATTATCTCATTGCAGCAAATGAAAGGCATGGCTCTGCTTATATAATAAGAGTTGATCTTATGAGTGAAGTCACAATTCCCAGGAGCAAGGATGGAAAAGGGGGAATAAAGAGAATCCCCAAGAAGACTGTTAAAGGACTTCCTCAATACTGGCAGTCGGATTATCCTTACTGGGAGTCGGATTATCCTTTGACACACTATCAGATGTCTTATGATGCTCCCGAATACATCGATTTAAGAATACATAATCCTAAAGATGAAGACGGCAAAAGCATTGACCCAGAATATACCTTCTTGCATGATGCATTTGGTGGTAATTTCTTTTTTACCGGTACTGATAAAAAAGACCAAAATTACGATATTGTGCAGGTGAAATGCTCACCATTTGGCATGGTGAATTTTGCCCTTCAGTATAGCAGCAAAGTTGAGGTTTTGAGACCTGCACATGTGCGGGAAAAAGTGAAAGAGCGAGTCGCAGAATTAAAGAAGAAGTATAGTAAATAGAGGTATATGTGATGGCGACATATTGTATAAGTGATATACATGGTGATTATGCCAAATATAATAAGATGCTGAATCTTATTAGCTTTGGCAGCGATGACACACTATATGTGATAGGAGATGTTGTTGATAGAGGCAGTAATTCCATGGCAATACTTAAGCATATGATGAAGTATCCCAATATTATTCCTCTTATAGGTAACCATGAGTATATGGCGTTACAATGCCTGAACATACTATCTCAAGAGATAACGGTTGAAAGCGTTGATGGCATGACAGATGATATCCTTCAGGGGCTCAGCGAATGGATTGGCGTAGGCGGACAGCCTACAATTGACGGTTTTCAAAGATTGTCCAAAGAGGAACAACAAGATATTCTAGATTACTTAGGTGAATTCGAACTATATGAGGAAGTTGAATGCGGCGACAAGATGTATGTGCTTGTTCATGCCGGCCTTCAAAATTTTAATCCAGAGAGAACGTTATGGGATTATGATTTGAGCGAGATGATTTTTACATCGCCTGATTATTCAGAAGTTTACTACCCGGATAAATATCTGGTCACCGGACATTTGCCGACTTGGGCTATTAGTGGCAACGATAATCCAGAGAAAATATATAGGAAATACAATCATATCGCGATAGATTGTGGATGTGGATACGGTGGAAAGCTTGCGACAATTTGTTTGGATGATGGGAAGGAGTATTACGTATGAAAAAGCCGAAATGGGTTGAAAGAGTTAACAAAGCAAAAGAAGAGAGTAAAAAAACCTATAAACGTTTTAAAACCATAGAGGAAATATTGAATGATGCATTAAAAGAACTTGAAGAACTAACTAAAGAGACGTCTCGTGGTAGTGTTGTGGGCAGTCTGGTTAAAATTGATGATATAACAGAAAAACCGGATTATAAGAAGCTTTCTAAAGACAAGGGAACAAATAGAATAGGTGATGTATTATTTATTCAATTTGCAAGGGAACCAGGTAACCCAAACAAAATACATGTTGCAGTGGTTGGCGCAGGCTGCGATGTGGGTGCATCATATAAATATACGTCAGGGGAAATATTAAATGCAATAGGTTGGGAATGGTATACGGAAAGAGCCTATATTATTCCCCTAAAGAATTTAGGTGGAGGATCTCGGGGTGGATGCGGCAATGAGGAAAATTATTTAAGGTGTAGAAATGGCGTAGAGCATTATGTTGGGGAATACTTAATAAACAATAATGTCCCAGTTCTTAACTATTATCAGCACTGGAATGTTACAGAAGAAGCCTGGAAACAGATGGAGTCACGCAAATTTAGAACTAAATAATAGAAAAAAATTTTGGAGATATTACAAGAAGCTCAAAAAATTGAGCTTCTTTTTCTTATTATTAATTCGTAAGCATCAAGGTGACGGTAAAAATGAACGGAGGAATGCATAATGGCAAACAGACATGAGAAGATGACATTAAGAGACTGCGAGACTAACAATTATGGTACGGAGCTGTTCCTTGTAGGGAAAATTTGGAGACACGGCAATCCGGAATTCGTGTACAGTGAAGATGGCACAGGATACAGAGTCCATAACTCGTACATAGGATTCTGGAAGGACTTGGAGGAAGAAGGTCTTATCGTAGAACTAAGAGATGTAGATGCGAAATTCCCTGAGGGCACGGAGTTTACTGCAAGTGGCTACGGTGTTGAACGGTTGGTACATGACTTCTTGGTTGGTGATGGCTTATCTAGAATTGAGTATGAATGTGAAATCACCAATCCTGCATATAGCAAGCACTATATTCTTAAGGAAGATGAAGTAAAAAAAATAAAGGTGACTGCAACGCCTCAGAAAACCGAAGTCGTGAAAGTATTCAAGGATGAAAACACAAGTCCGGAGGTGGTAATCATTGAAAACGCAGGATATACGGTAGACATGAGAATTCTTATGTTTTTGCAATTCGGATGGCTTGTCGAAAGCGATGATTGGAAAGGCACTGAACCAATCATAAGTCTATATAACGACTATAATGAAAAACTAACCTTCGTTGGAGCCTTTAGAACCGAGGATTGTACGATAATAGAATACATAGACAAGATCGCTATGGGTAGAGATAACTTGATATAAAAGAGAACTGGAGGAGAGACATGAAGTATTATGACATTCAGGAGTGGCTCGATGTCGAGCCACTCACATACGACTTTGTAGAGGACACTCAGGATAGTAATTATTATTATGAATATGAGTCCATACCAAAGGGTTTCAAGCGTTTCTTTGTGTATAGAGCTGACACATATGATTTAAGCCATAACGAATACATTAATCCAAAATACAGAAATCTAATAAAGAAAAAGTGTGATGCTGCCCGTCTATTCGATGTTAAGGATCCGGATAGCTATAGTGAATTGTTACAGGGTATTTTTGCAAAGCTCTGGCTATATCCCGAATCACGAAAGTTCTTTGATACAATGACTTCAGCCCAGACGCTAGTTAATATTGCGGCGGATAATATTCGTTTCCTACTTGTTTGGGATTTATACGACTATAAAATAAAGCCTTTTTCCAACAATACTTTTATAGCTTTTATGTCTGTGCAATCCAAGAGCCTTTGTGGTGCACTGAATAAATATAACCCTTGTCTTAGAAACTTTGTTTCGCTATATCATTCGATAGGAAATTACTGTCCTGTGCCGGAGAATTTCAATCGCGCAAGAAGTAATTTTGGTCGATATGATTTTTGGGACCTAACACTTGAGAAGATAAGAGAATGCTATTTGGCTGATGATGAGGAAGCAAGAAATGCAATAATGAGCGAATTACTTCATTCTAGCGTAAGTGATGAAGTGATTGAACGCTGCGTTTATTGGTTCTGGAACGTCGGGGGCAGTCAATATGGCGAAGATGGATGGAAAAACTATATCGACAGATTCTTTATGCAAGATTATGTAGATCCTCTAAGCTATGAAGTTATTCCCTTATGGAAAGGACATACATGGAAAAACGCGGTACAATCATTGAATGCAATGGATGGCCAGGATGTAGAAATTGCTTCAGCGGAACTTGTTAATCGCATAATCAAAAGAGGGCAAAGAATGGTGGATGCAATAAAGCGTTGGGAATTCTACAAAGGGGAAGAGGATTATCCGTTTTAATGTTGAAAGAAAGGAGACAGAATTATGAAACTATATGATTTTTTAGAGTTATTTAATCCAAAAACAAAATGTGAAATAATAGAACACGGAAAAACAATTTATTGTGGAGAAACGGGGCTTGTTACGCTAGAACAAATGATGTGGAAAAAGGTATCAGATAAGCTGGAACCATTATCAACAGAACAAGGCGTTCTTAAAATAATTATAGAGGATGTGTCAGAAGAATAGATAGAGTGAGCTGCAAATAGGAATTATTTCCCTTGACAAAAGTGGTACCATAATGAGTTTGCATTGAGATTACAAGCCACAGAGATTTTTCTGTCGCTTTTTCTAATAAAACAATTGCTTCCCCAAATAAAGGCATGCTATAATCCGTGCACTATGATTTTATATGTAGATGAAACTGAAAACGAAGAATACTTCATTGTGACTGGGCTCTTGCTTGAATCTCGAGAAATCACAGAAAAAATGTATAAGAGTTTAAAGAGAAAAGCTCGTAATATGACTGTGTCCAAAAGAGATAAAGCATCTTTGTTCACTGAATTTAAGTCAACAATGTTGGATAAACATTATCAAAGGATTAAGATTAAAATGATTGAAACCATTGTGGAACAAGAGCATTCAGTCATTTATTCCTGTTATTTAAAAAAGAATAAAGGTTTTCCTCAGAACTTCAAAGAGGATACATATATAGCGCTATTATCGAGAATAATCTTAAGTATTGAAGCGAATGTAAGCGTGATATTTGACAGTTTTAACAAAGCGGATTTTGAAACAAGAATTATTAAAAGGATGTCGGAATATAGCAATGTTCAAGCGATAATGGCAAGGGACTCTCAACTTGAGGGTGGCCTCCAATTTGTTGATAATATGTGTAGCGTTATTCGCATGAAGATGTCAGATTCAGATAAACATGGGTTTTATCCAATGATTGAAAAATGCGTCCAGAGGGTTTGACAATACAGCCATCAAATGCTATATTGACTGTAGTAAGGGATGACCTCCTGGCGTCTTGCAAGCTGGGTGTACGGGTAAACGTAGGATCATTCCTTTTTTATTGTGAATTTATCCTAGAGTTTGTATATAATATTTGCGGGAGGATATGAAAATGCAAATAGATACCAAAACTTTAGTTTCAATATCTGAAGCAAATCAGAATTTTTCCAAGGTTGCCAGACTGGTGGATCAGTTTGGTTCTGCTGTAATACTAAAGAATAATGTTCCAAAGTATATGGTTATTGAGTTCAGTCAAGTAGATGCTATTGAAGCAGCTTCAGATGATGAGGTGATGGAGATATCCAAAAAACTGATGAAACGCAATAAAAAGGTTTACGAGGTACTGGCAGAGTGAAGATTCTTACAAAGAGACAAATTCTTTTTTTGCATAATGCATTAACCAAAAATATCCCACCACTGGCGGGGTATTTTTTTGTTGATAATTGCGAGAAATATTGGTATAAATAAGTGGTGAAGCAATAAGTGTGTTAGTTGCTTGTTTAGAATGGAGGATAATTATGGCAAAGTGTAATAAATGTGGTGCCGAACTATTGGAAGGGGCTCTGTTCTGCACAGAATGCGGAGAGGCTCTAACAGAACCTTTTCAGCCGGAAGTAAACATACCCAAAAATCCTTTCGAGGATATGATTAACAATATTCCAAAGCCTGAAGCCGCATCTCCCCTGGTGTTTGACGATCCAGTGGAAGAAACAAAGGCGGACTGGAGTAACCAGAGCGGCTATGGAAAGCCCAGCTTTGAGCCAGGCGAGAAGGATGCCGCAGCCGATGCAGGCGCAGGCGCAGACGCGGCCGCCGCAGACGCAGCAGCAAGCTTTTCAAGCGCTGCAGAACCCACACAGCAGGAGAGTTCCCGCATTGATATAGGTGGCGCATTCATGGCAGGTATGACAGGCCAGGAGCCAAACGCCAACGCCAACGCCGATGCCGATGCCAATGCCAATACCGCGTGGAACCAGGAGCAGGGAAGCGCCTGGAATCAGCAGGCCGGAAACGCTTGGGACCAGCAGCCGCAGGGCGGCTATGGCTATCCAATGGGAGATCAGCCATTCAATCAGAACCAATACAATTGGGCTGACGACATGCCCCAGGGAAATGACAAGATAATATGCATTCTTGGCTATTTCACCCTCCTGATTTGGTTCATCTGCTATCTCCTCGGGAACAAAGACGGCTACCGCTCCAATTTCCAGAAGATTCACCTTAATCAGGCTCTGATACTGCACCTGATAGGAATTGCAAGCGGTGCAGTCACCTGGATTTCTGCAGGATTGGGCTCGGTACTGGGTCTAGGTATATTCGTTCTCGCAGTAATGGGAATCATAAATGCTGCAAAAGGAATTGCAAGGCCACTTCCGATTATAGGAGATTTCAAGCTTCTGAAATAAGGCGGACCAGATTCCGCACCGGAAAAGCTCGGAAATGCGGACCAAGTCCCGCACCGAAAAGACTAAATCCAAGAAACCAAAGCACGGGAGTTAATCTCCCGTGCTTTTATGGTAATTACCTCTAAACTGCTGACAAGAGGGGCCAAAAATGTTAAAATATCAATTTAGGGAGATGCACAGAAAGAGCAGAATCCCACAGAAATAATAAACCAAAATAAGAAGGAAAGATTAATGACAGAAAGACCAATTAACGACATATATTCAGCAGATAATGCCGAATATATGGATGAAGAAGAATATGTGGAAAACCGCAGAAATTCCGCGGCCCCATCGAGAAATGACATAATCATGTCCGTCATTTCGTATATTTGTGTGGCCTTTGTTACATGGCTGATAGCGTATTTCATCAAAGACGATGGCCATCCCCATTCGGAATTCCGTAAGCACCACCTGAACCAGTCCCTGATTTTGAACGCCCTTGCACTATTTGCAGGCTGGGCAGGGGGAATAACCGGAAAGTTCCTCGGCCTCATCGTCATAATCCTCGGGATACTTGGCATGGCCTACGCCGGAAGAGGACGCATAATCAATTTCCCGATTATCGGGCGCATCAAACTCATCAAGTGACCAGATGCAGGTCATGCAACAAACATATTAGCGTGATATAACTGGAAAAAGGAAAAAGAAATGTTTGACAAACTTGATTTCATAACAGAAAAATACAACGAAATGGCTCTCAAGGCTTCGGATCCCGACGTAATTGCCAACCAACCCGAGTGGCAGAAATGCGTCAAGGAAATGGGCGAGATGGAACCCATCGTTAAGAAATACGAAGAATACAAGAAGACCAAAGAAGCCTTGGCAGAAGCCAAAGAAATCGTAGAAATAGAGACGGATGAAGAGCTTAGGGACCTGGCCAAGATGGAGATTTCCGATGCAGAGGCCAATCTCGAGATCCTCACGGAAGAGCTGAAGATTTTGCTCCTCCCCAAGGACCCCAACGACGACAAGAATGTAATTCTTGAAGTAAGAGCAGGAACCGGAGGAGAAGAGGCTGCTTTGTTCGGGCAGGATCTCCTCAGGATGTATACACGCTATGCGGAGCGCCATCGCTGGAAGACGGAGCTCATGGATGTGAACGACACCGGCATGGGCGGAATCAAAGAAGCCACCGTTATGATCAAGGGCAAAGGGGCATACTCCCGCCTTAAGTACGAAAGCGGCGTCCACAGAGTTCAGCGCGTTCCGGAAACCGAATCCAGCGGAAGAATCCACACCTCGGCGGCAACGATTGCAGTGCTTCCGGAGGTGGACGACGTGGAAGTGGATCTGGATCCAAACGATGTTAAGGTGGACGTATACAGATCCTCCGGAAACGGCGGACAGAGCGTAAACACCACGGACTCCGCAGTTCGTCTAACCCACGGACCCACAGGAATCGTGGTAACCTGCCAGGACGAAAAGTCTCAGATCAAGAACAAAGAAAAAGCATTCAAGGTTCTCAAGTCCAGGCTCTACGACATGATGCTCCAGAAACAACAAAGCGAGCTCGCCGCAGAGCGCAGAAGCCAGGTTGGCTCAGGCGACAGATCCGAGAGAATAAGAACATATAATTTCCCGCAGGGGAGATGTACAGATCACCGAATCGGCATGACCTTATATAAGCTTGACTCCATTTTGGATGGAGATATCGATGAGATAATCGATGGCCTTATTACGGAAGATCAGGCCGAGAAGATGAAGGGTTTTTAAGAACAAAACATGCGAGATAAAGAACGGGCAATAGAAGATAATAATGCCTTTGGAATACAAGAAGAAATACATACGGACCTTTTGACGGATAGTCCCGAGGATATAGAGAAGGCCGGAAAGATAATCGCTTCCGGCGGACTTGTTGCATTTCCAACGGAGACGGTCTACGGTCTCGGAGCAGACGCCCTCGACCTTATGGCGGTTTCCAAAATCTATAGAGCCAAGGGGCGCCCATCCGACAACCCCATGATAGTTCACATAGCCACCAAAGACATGCTTGAGGACCTTGCTCTCGAAGTGACAGAGGACATGGTTAAACTCATGGATGCCTTTTGGCCGGGCCCGATGACGATGGTGGTTAAGAGAAAGCCTCACATTCCCGACGTTACGACGGGAGGCCTCGACACAGTGGGAATAAGGTTCCCCGCAAACCCGGTTGCACAGGCTCTTATCAAGGCGGCAGGTCGTCCCATTGCGGCGCCCAGCGCCAACCTTTCCGGAAAGCCTAGCCCCACGGATGCAAGCCACGTCAAGAAGGACATGATGGGAAGAATCGATGCCATAATCGTGAGCGGTGAATGTCAACACGGAATCGAATCCACGGTTATAGATATGACGGGAGTGATCCCCATGATTCTAAGACCCGGCGTAATCACCTGCGAAATGCTGAGTGAGGTTCTGGATAAAAACGTCAAGGTTGATCCCGCGATTAATGCCAGGCTGGGCGGAGGGTTTAAGCCAAGGTCCCCCGGCATGAAATATAAGCACTACGCTCCGCAAGCGGAGATGAGAATATATTCCGGAGAACCCGGTAAGGTCGAGAAGGCCATAGAAGAGGCTCGCCAGGAGCTGGAGAAGAAAGGGCTCAAGACCAAGGTCATGACCTTTAGAGACGAGGTTGAAGCCGCCCATGATCTCTTTGCTCTACTTAGAGAAGCGGACGACCAGAAGATAGACATCATCCTGGCAGCGGCGATTCCGGAAAAAGGACTGGGCTTTTCCGTAATGAACAGAATGCTCAAGTCCGCAGGATACAACGTGATTAAGGTTTAGGAGGTAGCTATGATTATTGCTCTTGCCGCAGACCATGGCGGCTACGAACTCAAGAATGAAATCAAGGAACACCTTAAGGAAAGAGGAACGGCACCCGTCGTCCAAGCGGATGGCTCCACATTAGAAGACAAGATTAAGATTGTTGACCTGGGGGTAAACGCTCCGGATTCCGTGGACTATCCGGACTATGGCAAGGCCTGCGCGGATGCAGTGGCATCAGGTAAAGCTGCCCTGGGAATCGTCTGCTGCGGAACAGGAATCGGAATCTCCATAGCAGCCAACAAAGTCAAAGGCGTGCGCTGCGCTCTCGTAACTTCAGTCGAAATGGCAACCCTGGCCAAGGAACACAACAACGCCAACATGCTTTCCCTGGGCGGAAGAACAACAACCACCGAAGACGCATTCAAGATGGTGGATGCATGGCTGGATGCCAAATTCCTCGGAGATAGACACAAGAGAAGAACCGACAAACTGGACACTATGTAATTAATATAAATCAAAGTCATTATTAAAACAGGAGGCAAGAAATGGGCAAAGTATATGTATTCGATCATCCGCTAATTCAGCACAAGGTTTCCATGATGAGAATGGTTGACACCCCGGTTAAAGATTTTAGAGATCTTGCCAGAGAAGTAATCATGCTTATGGGATTTGAAGCCACAAGAGATTTGCCCCTTAAGGAAGTGGAAATCGAAACTCCTATCTGTAAAACAAAGGCGAATATGCTTGAGGGCGAGGACATGGCAATCGTTCCAATCTTGAGAGCAGGTCTCGGCTTTGTTGAAGGAATGTTGGAGCTGGTACCAAACGCCAAGGTTGGTCACGTGGGGCTGTATAGAGATCCCGAGACACATCAGCCTGTTGAATATTATTGCAAGCTGCCTTCCGACATAGACAAGAGAAAGATATTCGTTCTCGATCCCATGCTGGCAACAGGCGGAAGCGCAGTTGCGGCAGTTCAGTTCATCAAGGATAGAGGCGGAAAAGACATCAACTTCATGTGTCTCATCGCAGCACCTGAAGGAATCCAGGTCCTGTCTGAAGCCCATCCCGATATCAATATCTACATCGCAGCCAAGGACGAGCATCTTAACGATCATGCATATATCGTGCCCGGTCTCGGAGACGCCGGCGATAGGCTTTACGGCACCAAATAATCATAATTCAGAGGGAACTATGCCTCGCTACGAGGGCGTCTCCGCAAGCAAGCTTCTTAACGATTTGCAAGCGGTACGCGCAGCAAGAGTTTGAAGCATTGCTGAGGACAAACGCCGGAGTGGTGCTAGGCATAGTTATACAGAATAATTAATTATAAGGAGACATAAATTGAAACAGTTAATACCAGACAGCGTTAGTAAACATGACAATGTATATGACGTTCTTAAGGAGCGTGGTTTCATCGAGCAATCCACCAACGAGGAAGAGGTAAGAAAGCTTTTGCAGAATGAGAAGGTTAAATTCTATATCGGATTTGACCCCACTGCGGATTGCCTTCACGTTGGTCACTTTATGCAGGTCATCATCATGATGTACATGCAGAAGTTTGGACATACCCCTGTTGTTCTTCTCGGTGGCGGAACCGGAATGGTTGGAGATCCATCGGGACGTACGGACATGCGTCAGCTCATGGACGTTGAGACAATCGACCACAACTGCAGACAGTTCAAGAAGCTGTTTGAGAGATTCATCGAATTCGATGACGAGTGGAAGTACGAGGGTAATGGCGGAGTATACCAGCCGGGTCACGAGAACAAAACTCCCGAACCCGGAAAAGCAGTTTCCGTCAACAACGGCGAATGGATTAGACCCCTCAACTGGATCGAGTTCGTAAGAGAGATAGGTTCCAGATTCAACGTAAATACCATGCTTAGGTCCGAGGCTTTCAAACAAAGAATGGAGAGAGAATCAGGTCTTACATTCTTTGAATTCAGCTACATGCTGATGCAGAGCTACGACTTTATGGTTATGGCAAGAGACTTTGATGTAAAGATTCAGTTCGGTGGAGACGACCAGTGGTCCAACATCATCGGAGGAGTTGACCTTACTCGTAAGCTCCTTCAGAAAGAAGTCTATGGCATGACCTTCTCCCTCCTTACAACCAGCGAAGGAAAGAAGATGGGTAAGACTCAGAAGGGAGCCCTCTGGCTCGACGCAGATAGAGTTAGCCCATACGAATTCTTCCAGTACTGGAGAAACGTTGGCGATGCAGACGTAAACAAATGCCTCCGCATGCTGACCTTCCTTCCCATGGAAGAGGTAGATCGCTTGTCCGCACTTGAAGGAGCAGAGATCAACAAAGCCAAAGAAATCCTGGCCTTTGAGATCACCAAGCTGGTTCACGGTGAAGAAGAAGCAACCAAGGCGCTGGAAGCATCTAGGCAGGCCTTTGGTGCCGGAGGAGCAGGAGCTGCAGCAGCAGACATTCCCACAACAGAGATGGCGGGAGCTGACTTTGATGGAGAAGGAAAGGGCCTAGTGAGCCTGCTTGCAGAGCTCAAGCTTGCAGAGAGTAACGGCGATGCTCGCCGCACCATTGAGCAGGGCGGAGTATCCCTCAACGGCGAGAAGGTCACCGACGCCAGAATGAATATAACAGAAGCTAATTTCCAGGATGGAGTGCTCCTGATTCAGAAGGGCAAGAAGAAATTCCATAAGATAGTAATTAAATAATGAATAGTAAACGGTATGATGGCGTAGATCATCCGGTGCGCGAAGTCCGAGACCTGAGGGACTTAATCAACTCCAGCTGTGAGATGTTCTCGGAGGTAGACGCTTATCTTGAGAAGGATAAGCCCGGTGGTACCTATCAGGGCATCAAGTACAGTCAGGTAAAGCGTGACATGGATGCCCTGGGGACCAGATTCTGCGACATGGGTCTAAAAAACGAAAAGATTGCAGTTATAGGAGAAACCAGTTACTACTGGTTTCTAACTTACTATGCAACAGTTTGCGGAACCGGCGTCATCGTACCCCTGGACAAAAATCTTCCGCCGGAAGAAGTGAAGACCTTGGTCGAAAGATCGGGAGCATCCGCCATCGTCTATTCCAAGAAATTGGAGAAGTCCGTTGCGGGACTTATGGAGGAGCCCGGCTCGATCAAGTTTTTTATTTCCATGAGCGCGGAAGAGCACGGCGACCCCGGCGACATCAGAATGCTTAGCCTGAAGAAACTTATTGAAGAAGGCGCAGACCTGGTTCATCAGGGATATCGCGACTTCATCGACGCAGAGATCGATCCCAACGTGATGTGCACACTCATCTTTACGTCGGGAACGACGGGCCAGGCCAAGGGCGTAATGCTGTCGCACAAGAACATCGCAAGCAACGTTGTCAACATGTCCCGCCGGGAAAGACTGGGTGAGGGGTTTGTAATCCTATCCATTCTTCCGACACATCATACCTTTGAAAACACATGCGTGGACTGGACCACCTTCTACCAGGGCAAGACCCTGGCCATCTGCGAAGGCATCAAGTACATAACCAAGAACATGAACGAGGTTAAGGCCAACTGTATGGTTGGGGTGCCTCTAGTCTTTGAGAAAATACATAAGAGCATCATGAAGCAGGCGGAGAAAAGCGGCCAGGGAGAAACCCTGAAGAACGCCATTCAGCTATCCAGAAGGCTCAAGCTATACAACAACCCCTTTGTCATGAAGAGGATGTTCAAGTCCGTTCACGAAGCCCTGGGCGGAGAGATGCAGCAGTTCATCGCAGGAGGAGCCGCCATAGACCCACAGGTCATCAAGGACTTTGAGGCCATGGGAATCCCAATGATGCAGGGATACGGCATGACGGAGTGCTCCCCCATAATTGCGGTTAACCAGAATAACTACAGCATTGCGGAATCAGTGGGTCGCCCAATGCATGGAACAACAGTGAGAATCGACGACCCGGATAGAGATGGTGTTGGGGAGATCGTCTGCAAGAGTCCCTCCGTAATGCTGGGATACTACGAGAATCCCGAAGCAACGGAAGAAGTCCTTAGGGACGGATGGCTCTATACGGGAGACCTTGGGTATATGGACGACCAAGGCTTCCTATATGTGACAGGTCGAAAGAAAACCGTAATCGTAACCAAGGGCGGAAAGAATATTTTCCCTGAAGAGATAGAAGAGGTCCTGAAAGAAAACGACCTCATCAAAGAAGTCCTGGTTCACGGTGTCACGGACAAGAGAATAGGAAACATAGTTATAACAGCTGACATCCAGCCTAACTTTGCTCTCCTCAAGGAGACATACGGCGACATGGACTCAAGCCAGGTCTACCATTTCTATAAGGAGCTGGTGGACAAGATAAACGACACCATGCCGGCATACAAAGCAATCAAGAGGGTCAACATCCGAGAGAAGGACTTCGAGATGACCACAACCGGTAAGCTCAAGAGGTACGGCAATTTCACCGAGGGCTCGGAAAGCACCGGAAGCCTGGGATATCGTGAAGCCAAGGCTGAGGAGAAGAGGAACAAAGAAGACCTCCTTAAGGTCATTGCGGAATCCGACAGCCCCTTCTATAAGAACAAAGACGGCTACGTGGTTACGGACCTT
>Ga0256404_1005385_pt1 | contig 22710 bp, 22 predicted proteins | sample RumenRJG_01DNA_FD_185990 | JGI IMG/M metagenome (GOLD analysis project Ga0256404, IMG submission 185990) | Bovine rumen microbial communities from Lethbridge, Alberta, Canada - RJG_01 | ecosystem: Host-associated > Mammals > Digestive system > Stomach > Rumen | place: Canada: Alberta | collected...
ATTGACGATGAGCAGATACGCTAATGATTCTATGTCTATCTTACCGCATAATTGTCTCAGGAAAAAGTGGTTTTCCGCCGGGTAATCGGGTATGATGACGATGGATTGGAGATGGGAATGCGCCGGCCCGGCCGGCGGATACGGCTGGCACTGGCAGCAGATGCGGCTGGCGCGGCCGGCGGAGAATAAGGAGATTCGAAATGGAAGGTGAACTGCGCCGCAGGGCGATCCTGCAGCTTTTAAGGGACGAAGGAAAGCCGATGAGCGCCGCGAAGCTCTCCCGCTTCCTGGGCGTGAGCCGACAGATCATCGTGGGGGATGTGGCCCTGCTCCGGGCCTCCGGGCATGAGATCACCGCCACGCCCCGGGGCTACGTGGTCCCGGAGCAGGCAGGCCAAAAAAAGACCGTGCGCCGGCAGCTGGCCTGCAGGCACGACTCCGCCGCCATGCGGGAGGAGCTCTACGCCATTGTGGACGAGGGCTGCACCGTGCAGGACGTCATTGTGGAGCACCCGATCTACGGCCAGCTGACCGGCCTGCTCTCTCTCTCCAACCGCCACGATGTGGAGGAATTCATTCGGAAGAGCCAGACGGAGGATGCCAAGCCCCTCTCCATGCTGACAGAGGGCATTCACCTCCACACCCTGCTGTGCCCGGACGAGGCCGCCTTCCGGAGGGTCCACGACAAGCTGAAGGCCCTGGGGGTGCTGCTGGAAAGCCGGTGACGCAGGCCGGGGCGATGATCCATGCCGGGCTGTTGATCCACATTGATATCCTGATGCTGAAAAGATCAATTCCCTGGTTTCTTCTCTGTCGGCCCGCAGAGGAGAAACCGGGGGAATTTTTGTTTTTTCTGTGTATTTGCTTGACACTTCCGGCCAAATCATTTATAAGATGTCTTGACACCTGACAACTTACTGATCCGGCGACCGCCGGAACCCACTCATCCCGCCGGAATTCCGGCCGGAGGAAGGAGCGGCCCATGAGCAACCTGCAGAGCTTTCTCAAGAGAAAGGACATCGAGATTTCCGCCCGCCGCTACGGCATTGACGCGCTCGGTGCCATGGCGCAGGGTCTGTTCTGCTCCCTGCTGATCGGAACCATCATCAACACCATCGGCAGCCAGTTCCACATTCCGTTTCTGACGAATCCTGTGGCCACCGTGGCCGGAGCCGACTACACGGTCGGCGGCCTGGCATCCGCCATGAGCGGCCCCGCCATGGCAGTGGCGATCGGTTCTGCCCTTCACTGCCCGCCGCTGGTGCTCTTCTCCCTGATCACCGTGGGCTTCGCCTCCAACGCCCTGGGCGGCGCGGGCGGCCCTCTGGCAGTCCTCTTTGTGGCCATTCTCTCTGCTGAGGTCGGAAAGGCCGTCTCCAAGGAGACCAAGGTGGATATCCTGGTGACCCCGCTGGTTACCATCGGCGTGGGTATCTTCCTCTCCGCCCTTCTGGCTCCCGCCCTCGGCAAGGCTGCCATGAAGGTCGGCGACATCATCATGTGGGCCACGGAGCTGCAGCCCTTCCTGATGGGCATCCTGGTCTCCGTGCTGGTGGGCATCGCCCTGACCCTGCCGATCTCCAGCGCCGCCATCTGCGCGGCCCTGGGCCTCACCGGCCTGGCCGGCGGTGCCGCCGTCGCAGGCTGCTGCGCCCAGATGGTGGGCTTCGCGGTTGCCAGCTTCCCCGAGAACAAGTGGGGCGGCCTGGTATCCCAGGGCATCGGAACCTCCATGCTGCAGATGGGCAACATCGTGCGTAACCCCCGCATCTGGATTGCCCCCTGCGTCACCTCCGCCATTACCGGCCCCCTGGCCACCTGCGTCTTCAAGCTCCGCATGAACGGCGCCGCCGTCTCCTCCGGAATGGGCACCTGCGGCCTGGTCGGCCAGATCGGCGTCTACACCGGATGGGTCAATGACGTGGCTGCCGGCACCAAGGCCGCCATCACCGGCTTCGACTGGCTCGGCCTCATCATGATCTCCTTCATCCTTCCCGCAGTCATCACCCCCATCATCAGCGGCCTCGTAAAGAAAGCCGGCTGGATTAAGGACGGAGACATGACGTTATAAGGTTACGTCTCAAAGGAAGAAAAAAAGGAAGAGGAAAACCGAGTGTGCTTGCACACGCAAGGTTTTTCCTCTTCCTTTTTTGAGTTCCTGCGAAGCAGGAACCGCACGATCATGAGCAATGTCAGACGCCCGACAGGGCGGCTGCGCATTGCGAATGACGCGAGCGTTTCCTTTGAGACGGAGTTAGAAGCATGCTTTCTGGTCGCGCCCGCAAGGTCTTCGCGAAAGCCGGGATACCAGCCCCCCGCCCCAAAAGAAATCCGCCCGTGCTTCGCACGGGCGGAAAAGCTTCCTTTGTCTCTGCCGGAAATTCTGTACCTTACTGTAGTACTTTACTCGCTCTTTTTCTTCTTCAGCGCTGCGGAGGCTCCCAGGAGCACCACCAGGATCAGGCCAAGGAGTCCGAGCAGGATCGTCTTCTGCTGGGCGCCCATCTTGGGCAGTCTTCCGGCTCCCAGCACACCGGGGGTCTGGGCGTCTCCCTCGGCTCCACGGACGGCACCGAGAACGGAGCTCTCAAAACCGCTGTCATCGGAGCTGTCGGTAATGGTGCTGGAATCCTGGTCAACAGGGGTGACAGGCACGAGCGGAGCCGGATCCGGGGAGTCATCCGTAGTAACATTCGTGATGGTGGGAACTACCGGATCAGGAGTCGGGCCCGGGTCAGGGGTGGGCTTCGGATCGGGATCCGGGGTCGGATCAGGATCCGGAGTAGGATCAGGATCAGGCGTCGGATCGGGCTTCTTCGGAATCACATTGGTAAAGGTGGCCCATTCCTTCACTTCAGCCGTGCCGTCCCATCCGGTGGTGTCCAGCTCCTTGCCGTCGGAGCCGATGCAGGTCTTGGTGGCAATCACATTCCCGTCTTTATCGGTGCTAATCACAACCTCCACCTTATACCGGTTGGTGGCGTACTCGTAGTTCAGGCTTCCCTTCTGCTCATATAGCTCGTAGGTATAGGTCTTGCCCACATCCGCCAGGTCATAGTAGATCCAGCCGAATTCGTACTTGCCGCCGCCGTGTTCAGTGTGATAGATGCTGCCGTCGGCACTCGGAGTGGACCCCGCTGGCATGGGAGCATTCGCAGGAGTGGGCTTCATGACAAAGGTGAAGGGGTCGTTGTTGTCTGTCACCTCCGGGCCGTCCACGCTGTCCCGCCGCACGATCTTCTGGATGGGCGGGTCGATTCTGCAGCGGGTTGGGGCGATCTTCGCATTGGCCTCAACAGACCACTGATACTGCTTTGTCTTTTCATCGAGGCCCGGCAGGCGGATCAGGAAGGCCGTGATCCTTTCGTATCCCCGGGTCACTTCGTCCTGAGCCACCAGGTAGATACCCGCCTTAAGAGAAGGCTTCTCCTCAAGAAGACCCAGCACTGCTTTTCCAACTTTGACATCGGCTTTCGCCGCCGGCTCGAGATTCTGTTTTTCCGCATAGGAAAGCAGGCTCTTCGCCAGCGCCTCCATGCTTTCTTCCCGCTCCAACATTGCCTCGGTCACTTCAACGTCAAAGTCCTTAAAGTCTTCTGTCAGGCCGTTGAATCTGTAGTCCTGATCGGAGACGTCCATGACCTTGTAGGCCTTCAGGCTTCCGGTGGTAAGCTTCTCAACGGCAGCCTGCTCTCCTTCCCCACTGCGGTATTCCATTTTCACGGTTAACGTTCCAGCCGGTTCGGTCGTTTCGGTCGCTGCGAAAGAAACCAGGGAGAACGCCATCGCAGACAGCAGAAATACCGCCGCCGCTGCCGCTCCCTTCCACAATGATCTTCTCTGCTTCATGCCTCTCCGCCTTTCTGTGATCCTTGGTCTGTGATCCTTTGTCCTTGATCCTTGGTTCCTGATTTCTGGTATTTTCTCACTGTTCCCCGACTCTGGCGCCCCGCACCAGCAGGCGGTGGGTATTGACGCCGTAGGGGGTACAGGTCATCAGCGTGACGTAGTCCTCGTCTCCCTGGATCAGAAGGGAATCTGTCTCGTTCGGGAGCACCGTCAGGATCTGGTCCACCTTGTAGGTCAGGGTCCGGTTCAGGACCTTCACCGTAAATTCATCTCCCACCTTCAGCTTCGGCAGGTCTGTAAAGAGACGGGCGCTGGGCAGTCCGCGGTGGGCGGAAAGCAGCGCGTGGGTTCCGGGGCCTCCGATGGGAAGGGTGGTCCCCTCCACATGGCCTACCGCCGTCTCCAGGATTTTCTCATTGGTACCGTGGTAGAAGGGAAGCCGCACGTTGATGGAAGGAATTGTAACATATCCCATCATCCCCGTGTTGTCGACCTTCAGGGTCTCCTCGTAGCCCTCTGTGGAGCCCGGGTCCGAGAGCCGGTTCGGATTCTCCTTCAGTCTCCGGTTGTAATCCTCCGCCTCCCGGAACAGCTGCTCCACGTCAGGCGTCACATGGTCCACGGTCTTCTCGTAGCCGGAGACCTTTTCCTGTCCCTGAACCTTGTTCATCACATCCCCCGCTGTGGGGTAGAGGATCAGGGCGATGCCGGCCACCAGTACGAGGCCGATCAGGACATTGATCAGTCCCGAAATGCCTTTTCCTTTTTTCATGCCTTTTCTCACTGGATTTTTCCGAATCCGGTCAGGGGCCAGACCCGGAACACAATTTTTCCTACGATCTGCTCACCGGAGACACAGCCCACGGAGGTGCTCCGGGAGTCCACTGAGACCGCCCGGTTGTCTCCCATGACGAAGATTCTGGAATCCGGCACCTGGTAGGGAAGCTCGATGTTGCACTCTCCCAGGGCGAACTCGCTGATATAGGGCTCATCGATCTGGACCGAATTCACGTAGACCCTTCCGTCGTCGTCGATATCCACCCACTCCCCGGAGTTTGCGATGACCCGCTTCACGAGGATCTTGTTGTTGTAGTAGAACGCCACCACATCGCCGGTCTGGAAGTCCGATCCCTTCAGGGAGACGACAATCTCTCCCTCAGAGAGGGTGGGCTGCATGGAGTGTCCGTAGATCTGGAGCACCGGGAGCAGCAGAACCGCCACCAGAACCGCGACAGCCGCCACCGTAACCAGCATCCCCAGGGTGCTGCGGAGCATTCCGCCGAAGCCCCGGTTGTAGCGGAGGCGCCTCAGTTCCCTCCGGTACTGGTCCGGTGTGGGAAACTCCTCGGGCGATATCCGCTTTTTCTGTGAGGTCATTCACTGCCCTCCTGCCGGTCTGTTCCGGTTTCTGTCTCTGCTGCGGTTTCTGTCTCAGGAGCGGTTTCTGTCTCCGCCGTGGTTTCTGTCTCTGCCGCTGTTTCCGTCTCCGCAGCGGCTTCTGTCCCGGCCTCGGCCTCCGTCTCCGGCCCGGCCGCTGTCTCCTGCTGTTTCAGAAATTCGTTCCACTCGGCGCTGAAGCCCTGGGTCAGGGCGGTTTCACCGCAGAGGCGCTTCACATTCTCCAGGTACAGGTCCGCTGCCGCCTGGGCGGTCTCAAAGACATTGCTGATGGCCAGGCTGGCTGCGGCGATGCTTCCGGCCCTCTGGAGCTTCATCTCCCGGTCGTGCAGCGCTGCCTCCCGCTCCGCCAGCTGCTTCCTGAGTCTCGCGATTTCTTCGCTCTGTTCCAGCAGAAGCTCCATGAGCTCTGCCTTCCCGAGCTTTCTAAGTTCCCGGTCTGTCATTCCTGCTGTCTCTCCTGTGTTTCCAGCCCTGCGATCCTGCCATAGGTTTCAATCAGGAGCTGGTCCTCTGCTTCCGTCATCTTCCGGCTCTGTCCCCCCGACGGGGCAACCGCCAGAAGCAGCAGCAGAAGCACCGCCAACGGAATCGCCAGGAACGGGGCTACCATGGGGGGATCAATCTGGATGGCGTCCGCGATGACCTTGGCCTCTCCGTCCGGGTTGTCCACCCGGTGCCCCCGCACCAGAAGGCGGTGGGTGTTGATGCCGTAAGGCGTGCAGGTCACCAGCGTGCAGAGGTCTCTCCCCGGAATAATCCGGAGCTCTGTCAGGTCAGCCGGCTCCACGACCCGGATCCGGTCCACCTGGTAGGAAAGTGTCTCGTTCAGGATGGAGAGGGTAAAGACGTCGCCCTCCACCAGCTTGTTCAAATCGGAAAACAGCTTCGCGCTGGGAAGTCCCCGGTGTCCCGAGAGCACGCAGTGGCTGCCTTCGCCGCCCACCGGCAGGGAGGTCTGCTCCAGGTGCCCGATGGAGGTCTGCAGCACGCTCTCGTCGGTGCCGTGGTAGATGGGAAGCTTCACGTCGATCTTGGGGATGTCGATATACCCCATGTTTCCGTTCTGGTTGAAGTTCAGCTCCCGGCCGTACCGCTCCCGCCGTTCATCCGGCATGAGCCACTGGATCCCGTTTCTCGCGATGTCCTCGTTGTAGCTGGCGGCGGACTGGAGGATCTCCTCGAACTCGGCGCTGTTCATGTTCGCGACTTCTTCCGCGTAGGTCATGATGGCCCGAGTCTGGTGGAAGGAGTTCCAGTAGTCCGCGATCGAGGGATACAGCAGAAGTCCCAGTCCCAGCAGTCCCAACAGTACCAGCAGCGCCGTGATCTTCCGGGAACCCGCAGCTTTCCTCGCGCTCTTTACGCGCTCCTGCTTTCGCTGCTCTGCCTTATCCACGCCGAAGATGGCCTGTGGTCTGCTTCCCGCTCCTGTCAAAGTCCGGCCTCCCGCTGCCCGCATGTTTCCTGTTTCTACAACTATATAATAATCTTGCGCAGCAAAGCGCGTCAAGCAAATCCCCCTGCCCGGGCGGGCGCATTTCCCTTCCGGGTCCGTCGAAATTTCCACTTGACAAATGAAAAATAGTTGATCTAACCGGTTCAGAAAAGAGCGGGCTTTCGGAATCCGTTCTGCTTCCCTGCATTTGACCCGCTACCGCAATCAGCGATGGAGCAAATTGTTAACCCGAGCCAGTAAAGCAGTTAACATCCGGTTGACTTTTCAATTGTTTCCATATATGATGATTGCCGGTAAACAAATATCAATGGTGAGAATCGGAGTGCGGAACGCTCAGGATATCACCTTTCAACAAAAAATGTACGAGGAGGCTTCCTCTATGGATTGTCAGCTTCTTGCGGAGGAGATCATCAACGGCCGGCGCCTCGGCCGGGAAGATGACCTCTCCCAATTCATCACAACGGATCTCCAGGACCTGAAGGCCGGCGCAGACCGTCTCCGGGCACACTTCAGCGGGGACCACGTGGATCTCTGCACCATCATCAGCGGTCGGAGCGGCCGGTGCAGCGAAAACTGCAGGTTCTGCGCCCAGGCGGGCTGCCACCACACGGACTGCGAGGTTCACGGAATGCTGCCCGACGAGGAGATCGTCCAGGCGGCCCGTGAAAACGAGGCGGAGGGCGTGTCCCGCTTTTCCATTGTAAACTCGGGGAGAGGACCACTGCCGGCAGACTTTGAGGCCCTGGTCCGGGTGTTCAGCCGCATGCACCGGGAGCTCCGGATCGAGCTCTGCTGCTCTCTCGGATTCCTCACCCGGGAGCAGTTCCGCCGGCTCCACGAGGCAGGGGTCACCAGCGTCCACTGCAACATCGAGACCTCCCGCCGCTTCTTCCCGCAGGTCTGCACCACCCACAGCTTTGAGGACAAGCTGGAAAACATCCGCCTGGCAAAGGAAGAGGGCTTCTGCGTCTGCTCCGGCGGCATCATCGGCATGGGAGAGACCTGGGAGGACCGGATCGACATGGCCCTGACCCTCTCAGAGCTGGGAATCGAGTCCATCCCCCTCAACAGCCTCATGCCCATCCCCGGCACGCCGCTCTCGGATCTTCCGCGGCTCACGGAGGATGAGATCCTCCGCACCATCGCCATCTTCCGCTTCATCAATCCCGAGGCCAACATCCGCCTCGCCGGCGGCAGGGCCCTGATGCAGCAGAACGGCCGGGAGACCTTCCTCTCCGGCGCCAGCGCCAGCATCACCGGCAACATGCTCACCACCTCGGGCTCCACCATCGCCAGCGACATGGCCATGCTCCGGGAGCTGGGGCGGGACGTCACCCCGGACTGGATGCGGCCGGAGGATGAGCGGGACGACAGGCCTTACCGCCTGCAGGCCGGAAACAACGAAAAAACATCTGGAGGTTCTGCGTCATGACGGACAAAAACATCCGCTTTCTCACCGGCACGGCCCTGATGACCGCGGCGCTCTGCGTTCTCGGGCCCATGTCCCTTCCCATCGGGCCAGTTCCGATCTCTCTCACCAACCTGACCATCTACTTCTTCCTCTATATCCTGGGAACAAAGCAGTCCGCGGCGGCCTATCTGGTCTACCTGCTCGTGGGCATGGCGGGTCTCCCGGTGTTTTCCGGCTATTCCGGCGGGCTCCAAAAGCTGGCAGGCCCCACCGGCGGATATCTCATCGGCTTTATCCCCATGATCCTCATGGCCGGCCCCGTTGTGGAGCGGATGTGGCAGAACCGCGTCGTTTGCATCGCGGCCATGGAGCTCTCCGTCTGGGTGGCCTACCTCTTCGGCACCGCGTGGCTGGCGGTCAGCCTGCAGCGGACCTTCGGCGAGGCCATGGCCATGGGCGTCATCCCCTTCATTCTGGTGGATTTCCTGAAGATCGCCGCTGCCGCGGTCGTGGGACCGGAGCTGAAGTTCCGCCTCCAGCGGGCAGGCGTAGTCTGAGGCGCCGCTTCTCCAGGCAGACACGGCCTGCGAGCGCCGTTCTGTAAGACGGACGCGGTCTGAGGCGGCCTGTCAGGCAGATGCGAACTGAGACGCCTTGTCAAACCAGCGCATGCTGGCTCTCCGCTTTCCTGCTGAACCAGGCGGGGGAAAAGCGGAAGTACACCGCGTAGGAAAACAGAACGTTCAGGAAGTCGGCGGTGACCTGGGTCCAGACAATGCCGCTCATGCCGAACAGGCGATTGAACAAAAACATAATGGGAATGTTGAGGACGAGCTGTCTGACTGCCGCGAGGCAGAAGGAGACTCGTCCTTTTCCTATGGCCTGGACAAAGTGGACCATGTTGAAGCTCAGGAACATGAGGGGCGTGGCAAAGCACCGGGCCCTCAGGAACTCCGTGCCGCAGCGCACGGTCTCCGGGTCGCTGATGAAAAGCTTCACCAGGGACGCCGCGCCGAAGCGGTACAGGACCACGCTGCAGAGCGACACCGCAAGGCCCGCGGTCCGGGCCGCGGAAAAGGCCTCCTTCATCCGGGGGAAGTTTCCCGCGGAGAAGTTGTACGCCGCCAGGGGCACCATGCCGAGACAGATGCCGATTCCCACATTCAGCGGCAGCCGCTCCACCTTGAGGACGATGCCGATGGCCGCCAGCTCAATGTCCCCGTGGGAGGCTGACAGCCGGTTCATGACCATGTTGGTGAGGTCAAAGAGAAACAGGCTGAGGGCCGCGGGGACACCCACCGAAAAGATCGCGGACATGGAGCTCTTCCGGATCCGCTCCACGCGCCGGGGCAGTTCCAGCACGGTGGTGTCCCGGACCTTCCGGTACATGAACACAAAGTAGAGCACCGCGCACACGTTGGAGAGCATGGTGGCGATTCCGGCGCCCATCACCTGGTACCCGTCCGGAAGGATCACGAACATGAACAGGGGGTCCAGCACGATGTTCAGGACGCCTCCCATGCTGAGGCCGAAACCCGCTTCCCGGGAGAAGCCGGTGTTCCGGAGCATGGCCGCCATGGTGTTGGAGAGGACCGTCGGCAGGGAGCCGATCACCACCACGAAGAAGAGGTACTGCTTCGCGTAGCCCAGGGTCAGGTTGCTGGCGCCGAGGAGTCTTAAGAGGGGCTCCATGAACACCAGGCAGAACAGGGAGAACAGGAGGGACGCGCCGGAGGCCATGCAGAGGCTCAGGGAAGCAGTTTTCCGGGCCTCCTCCGTCTCCCGGCTCCCCAGGAGGCGCACCACAAGGCTGCCGCCGCCGACACCGAAGAGGTTCGCGATGGCAATGGTCATCATGAAGATGGTCAGCACCAGGGAGGATGCCGCCACCATGTATGGGTTGTTGGTCCGCCCGATGAACCAGGTGTCCGCCATGTTGTAGATCAGGACGATCAGCTGGCTCACGATGGTGGGAAGCGCCAGGGAAAGCAGCGCCCTCGTCACCGGCACCTTCTCAAACAGCTCTGTTTTCCCGTTTCCACGTTCCTGCATGGATCATTACCTCTATACCAGTTACTGATTCAGCACCCATGTCTCAGAATGCTTTGCATTCCGATGTGGGCGGTGCTGACTGGTTACAAAAAAGGGGGCTGCAGTGCAGCCCCCCGAATTGCTGATTCAGAAACTCACTTCTTCGCGGCGACAAAGGCCTCGATCTGCTTGGTGAGCTCCGGAACGATCTTGTTCAGATCGCCGACAATGCCGATATCCGCCACATCGAAGATGGGAGCGGTCTCGTCCTTGTTGATGGCGATGATCAGATCAGACTCCTCCATGCCGGCCAGGTGCTGGATGGCACCGGAGATGCCGCAGGCGATGTAAACCTGAGGACGCACGGTCTTGCCGGTCTGGCCGACCTGCAGATCCTTCGGCTTCCAGCCGGCGTCAACAACGGCACGAGAGCAGGAGACCTCGCCGCCGATGGCCTTCGCCAGATCCTCCAGGATCTTGAAGTTCTCGGGGCTGCCGACGCCACGGCCGCCGGAGACCAGGATCTTGGCATCCATGATGTCCACGGTGTCGCTGATCTTCTTCACAACCTCGAGGATCTCAACATACTTATTGTTCTTCTCGAAGCCGGGGTTGAACTCGATGATCTCGCAGGTAGCGCCGACCTTCTTCTCCTTCTTCTGCATAACGCCGGGACGCACAGTCGCCATCTGCGGGCGGTTGTTCGGGCAGGCGATGGTGGCGATGGTGTTGCCGCCGAATGCAGGACGGGTCATGAGCAGCTGGTTGTGCTTCTGCTCCGCCTCGTGGCCCGGAACGGGCTTCAGCGGGAAGTCGCCGATATCCAGCTTGGTGCAGTCAGCGGTCAGACCAGTGGCAACACGGGCGGAGACGCTGGGTCCAAGGTCGCGGCCGATGGGGGTTGCGCCCACCAGGACGATCTCGGGCTTGAACTTGTTGATGACCTCGGCCAGAGCGTGGGTATAGGGCTCGGTCATGTAGGTCTCGAGAACCGGATCGGAGACGACGATGACCCTGTCGGCGCCGTACTCAGCCAGCTCGTTGGCCTTGGCCTTGATCTCGGGGCCGCCCACCAGAATAGCGGTCACTTCGGTGTTCAGGTCAGCTGCCAGATCCTTCGCTTTGCCGACAAGCTCAAAAGCAATGCCGCCGATTTTGTTGTCAACCTGCTCGGCAAAGATATATACACCCTTATATTCTTCTAAGTTCATGTCTTAAACCTCACCATTAATGAATAGTTGGATTGTTTAGAAACATGACGCACGGCGGCAGACACACTCCGTGTGTCCCCTGCCGCCGAACATTCATCACTTTCGGCCTTTCGCTTCGCGAAACGCCTTCGTGATTCATGTTCCTGCGGGTTCCTGACCCATGAAAAGCCATGCAAGCATGTCTTTTCATGTCCCGGAACCCTTGTGCGTCAGATGATGTGCTTCTCGGTTAACTGCTTCATCAGGTATTCGACGGACTCCTGCGGATCCAGGTTGACCTTGGTTCCGGCGCCCTTTCTGACCTTATCGGAGGCCTTGGCGATCTTGGTCGGAGAGCCCTGCAGACCCATGTTCTCGTCCTTCAGGGTGGTCAGATCGTCTCTTCCCCAGGTGGTGACTTCGGCGTCAACAGCCTCGAAGATACGGCCGACGCTCATGTAGCGGGGCTCGTTCAGCTCTGCCAGAGCGGTGCACAGGCAGGGAAGCTCAGCTCTCAGGACATGGTATCTGTCGTCGTACTGTCTCTGGACCTTGATGTGCTTGCCGTCCTCTTCCACCTCGAGCTTCGCGGTGTAGGAGATGACCGGAAGGCCGAGGTGCTCCGCGATCTGCGGGCCGACCTGTGCGGTATCGCCGTCGATAGCCTGACGGCCGGTGATGATGAGGTCATAGTCCAGCTTGCGGAGAGCCGCAGCAATGGTGCTGGAGGTAGCCCAGGTGTCAGCGCCGCCGAGCTTTCTGTCGGTGACAAGGATCATCTTGTCTGCGCCCATGGCATAGGCCTCGCGCAGAACGTCAGTGGCCTTCGGAAGTCCCATGGTGAGGACTGTGACCTCCGCGCCGTACTTGTCCTTCAGTCTCAGGGCCGCCTCAAGGCCGGCCTTGTCATCCGGGTTCATGATGGCGAGCATGGCAGCTCTGTTCAGGGTGCCGTCCGGATTGAAAGCAACACCGCCCTTGGTATCGGGAACCTGCTTAATGCATACGATAACTTTCACGATTCTTTCCTCCCTGATTATTTGAGTAAGTTGGCGGAGATGACCATACGCTGAACCTCAGAGGTGCCCTCGTAGATCTCCGTGATCTTGGCGTCGCGCATCATGCGCTCCACATCGTACTCTCTGATGTAGCCGTAGCCGCCGTGCAGCTGGACAGCCTTGGTGGTCACCGCCATAGCGGTCTCGGCAGCGTAGAGCTTCGCCTTGGCAGCCTCGACGCCGTACTGGGACTGGGTCTGCTTCGCCATAGCAGCTCTGTAGACCAGGAGCTGGGCAGCGTCGCACTTGGCAGCCATGTCGGCCAGCTGGAACTGGGTGTTCTGGAACTGAGCCAGGGTGCGGCCGAACTGCTTTCTCTCCTTGACGTAGTCGACAGTTCTCTCAAGAGCGCCCTCGGCGATTCCAAGAGCCTGGGCAGCAATTCCGATACGTCCGCCGTCCAGGGTGTGCATGGCGATGTTGAAGCCCTTGCCCTTCTGGCCCAGCAGAGCGTCCTTCGGGATGCGGCAATCCTGGAAGATCAGCTCGTAGGTAGCGGATCCGCGGATACCCATCTTCTTCTCCTTCACGCCGAAGGTGAAGCCCGGGGTTCCCTTCTCCACGATGAACGCGGAGATTTCCTTCATCATCTTGCCGCGCTTCTCAACCATGCCGGTGACAGCGATGACAATGTAGACATCGGCGTACTTACCGTTGGTGATGAAGCACTTGGAGCCGTTCAGGACCCACTCATCGCCATCAAGGACAGCCTTGGTCTGCTGGCCCTGGGCATCGGTTCCGGCGCCCGGCTCGGTCAGACCGAAAGCACCAAGCTTCTTGCCGGAGGCGAGATCCGGAAGGTACTTCATCTTCTGCTCTTCGGTACCGAAGGTCAGAATCGGATCCATGCACAGGGAGGTGTGCGCGGAAACGATAACGCCAGTGGTGCCGCAGACCTTGGAGAGCTCTTCGACGCACATGGCATAGGTGAGAATGTCACAGCCCTGTCCGCCGTACTCCTTCGGAATCGGGATGCCCATGAAGCCGTAGCGGGCCATCTTCTCCACAGTCTCAACCGGGAAGCGCTCCTCCTCGTCAACTTCCTGAGCAAGGGGCTTCACTTCGTTCTCAGCGAAATCTCTGAATAACGAGCGAGCCATTTCATGTTTCTTGTCCAATCCGAAATCCATTTATCCTTCCTCCATGTTAAAATTTTAACGCATTGATCTCTGCCAACGCGGGGAAGCCCCTCAACTTCCCCGCAGCCGGAACAGTGTCAATCCATTTGTTACCAGATGTCTCTCAGTGTCTCTCGCCGTACTCGTAGAAGCCTCTGCCGGTCTTTCTGCCGAGGTGGCCGCCGCGGACCATCTTGCGAAGCAGCGGATGCGGACGGTACTTGGAGTCGCCGGTCTCGGACTGCAGAACCTGCATGATGGCAAGCACAACGTCCAGACCGATCAGGTCGCCCAGAGCCAGCGGGCCCATGGGGTGGTTCGCACCCAGCTTCATGGCCTCGTCGATCTTCTCGACCGGCACATCGTTCTCGGCGTAAACGCCAATGGCCTCGTTGATCATGGGGATCAGGATGCGGTTCACGACAAATCCCGCATACTCCTGCATCTGAACCGGAACCTTGCCGATGTCCTCGGAAATGGCGCTGATCTTGTCAGCGATCTCCTGGGGGGTGTTCAGGCCGACGCACACCTCAACCAGCTTCATGACCGGAGCCGGGTTGAAGAAGTGCATGCCGATCACCGGGCGGTCAAGGCCGGCACCGATCTCAGTGATGGAAAGAGAAGAGGTGTTGGTGGCAAAGATGCAGTCCTTCTTGCAGATGGTGGACAGCTCCTTGAAGGTGTCCTTCTTGATCTGCATGTTCTCAACGGCAGCTTCCACAACCAGGTCGCACTCCTCGCAGATGTACTTGGTTCCGGTGCTGATGCGGCCAAGGATCTCGTCGCACTTTTCCTGGGTCAGCTTGCCCTTCTCCACTCTCTTCTGGAGCGTGCTAGCAATTCTCTTCTTGCCGCGTCCGGCAAAAATCTCATTCAGGTCGCAGAGGCAGACCTCGTAGCCGTCAACCTGCGCAAAAGCCTGAGCAATACCTGCGCCCATTGTACCGGCGCCGATCACACCAACCTTCATACCACTTTCCTCCTTCAGCACTGTTTTGGCAATATAAGTCCATAACTGTTCCCATGATACTATAAGAAACAGAAAGATGCCATAAAAGAAGTCTGAAATTTATTGCGAAAATATTTGCAAATATTGCGCTTTCGATTTTATGTAAATGTGCCTGTCCGGCGCCCGGGAAAAGGCCCGAAACAGTGGGTCGGAACGGCCTCAGCGGTTCTGGAATTCCACGCCCTTCCGCTTCTCCAGGAAGGCCTTCATGCCCTCCTTCTGGTCCTCGGAATCAAAGCAGCTTCCGAAGAGCTTCTCCTCCAGGACAATGGCCTCGTCCATGGGCAGCTCCAGGCCCTCGTTGATGGCCTTCTTGCAGGCGCGGACCGCGATGGGCGCGTTGGCGGCAATCTTGCCGGCCAGCTTCTTCGCCTCCTCCATCAGCTGGTCCTGCGGGAAGACCGCGTTCACCAGGCCGATGCGCAGCGCCTCGGGGGCCTTGATGTTCTTCGCGGTGTAGATGAGCTGCTTCGCCATGCCGGGCCCGATGAGCCGGGCAAGACGCTGGGTTCCGCCGAATCCGGGGGTAATGCCGAGCCCTGTCTCGGGCTGTCCGAACATGGCGTTCTCGGAGCAGATGCGGAAATCGCAGGACATGGCCAGCTCGCAGCCGCCGCCAAGGGCGAAGCCGTTCACAGCCGCAATCGAGGGAATCGGGAGGGTCTCAAGGGCGCGGAACACGTTGTTGCCCTTTCTGCCGAAGATCTCGCCCGCCTCGCTGTAGAGCTTGCTCATCTCAGAGATATCGGCGCCCGCCACAAAGGACTTCTCGCCGGCTCCGGTGACAATCAGGCAGCGCACCTCATCGCAGTTCACGGACTCGATCACGGCCTGCAGATGATCCAGCACCTCGCTGTTCAGCGCGTTCAGGGCTGCGGGGCGGTTGATGGTGATAATGCCGATGCGGCCCTCAACTTCATAATCCACGTATCTCATGTCGTTTTTCCTCCGTCTGGACTCTGTTCCGAAGCTTCCCGGGACGGGGCGCCGCGCTGGCGGCTGCCCTCAGGTTTCATGGAGCGCCGCACCCTCGCGGCCGCCCCCAGGTTTCATGGGCACCGCGATCTCACGGTCCCCTCATGTTTCCCGGGACGCAGAGCGGGCGCGCAGCAAAGAGCTGCGCGTCCGCCGTTTAAACTGTGTCTTGTCTGAAATTAGTCTCTCTCGACCAGAGTTGCGCAGCCCATGCCGCCGCCGATGCACAGGGTGGCAAGACCCTTCTTGGAGTCTCTCTTCTGCATCTCGTGCAGCAGGGTGACAAAGATGCGGCAGCCGGAAGCGCCGATCGGGTGGCCAAGAGCCACAGCGCCGCCGTTCACGTTGACCTTCGCCATGTCGAACTTCAGGTCGTGGGCAACGGCCAGGGACTGAGCCGCAAAGGCCTCGTTGGCCTCGATCAGGTCCACGTCGTCGATGGTCCAGCCGGTCTTCTTGAAGACCTTGCCGACAGCAGCGACCGGTCCCACACCCATGATGGAGGGATCCACGCCGCCCAGAGCGCCGGCAACCCAGGTAGCCATGGGCTTCACGCCCAGCTCCTTGGCCTTCTCCTCGCTCATCACGACAACAGCGGCAGCGCCGTCGTTGATACCGGAAGCGTTGCCGGCGGTCACGATGCCGTCCTTCTTGAAGGCGGGCTTCAGCTTCGCAAGGGTCTCAACGGTGGTTCCGGGACGCGGGCCCTCGTCGGTGTCGACGATGGTGACGCCCTTCTTGCCCTTCACCTCGACGGGAACGATCTCGTCCTTGAAGCGGCCGCTCTCGATGGCGGCGCAGGCCTTCTGCTGGCTGCCCGCGGAGAACTCATCCAGCATCTCTCTGGTCAGGCCCCACTGCTCGGCGACGTTCTCGGCGGTGATGCCCATGTGGTAGTTGTTGAAGGCATCCCAGAGGCCGTCGTTGACCATGCAGTCGATGATGGTGGCGTTGTTCATTCTGTAGCCGAAACGGGCCTTGGTCATGGCATAGGGAGCCAGGGACATATTCTCCATACCACCGGCCACAACAATGTCAGCGTCACCCGCGAGAATCATATCAGCAGCCATGTTCACGCAGTTCAGACCGGAGCCGCAGACCACGTTCACGGTGACGGCAGTGGTGGTAATCGGAAGGCCTGCCTTGATGGAAGCCTGGCGGGCGGGGTTCTGGCCCAGAGCAGCCTGGAGAACATTGCCCATGTACACATGATCAACCTGCTCCGGAGCAACACCGGCTCTCTTCAGAGCTTCCTTGATCACAAGCGCGCCCATTTCAACAGCCGGCACTGTGCTGAGCTCTCCGCCCATCTTTCCGATCGCGGTACGGCAGGCGCCTGCGATAACAACCTTCTTTCCCATAGTTTTGTCCCTCCTTGGAATTATGAAAAAACTGAGTGAGTGGATCATAATTTCTGATGAGTTAAATATACTGGACAGAACAATATTTGTCAAACGAGAATGACAATAAATTAACGATATTTTCGGGGTTTATACGCATTCTTTTTGATTAATTGTTATTTTTCTGCCCTTTATTGCGCTTCCGTTCTGCTTTTTCCTGTCTTTTTTCTGCCCTTTTTTGCCTTTCAGAGCGCAAAGACCGCGCACCGGCGAGGGGATTTTTTTTAGTTGCAAAAGCCACGTTTCCGACATGGCCCGCGGTCCTCTCGGTTGAAATGCATCCCGCGAAATGTTAAACTGTTGACATCTTAAACCCGGCTGTTTTCACAGCTGTTTCATCGGCTGTTTTCACAGCTGATTCAGCGGCTGTTCCGACAGGCCCGGGCCTGTTTCAAAGGTTTCTTTTTCCGGCTTCAAATGTTTCAGCCTTCGCGGCAGTTACGACAAGTTCAATCAGATCGGAGGAACTCTACTATGAATCTTCAGGAACTCTATGCTTCCAAGCTGGTCAGCGCGGACACCGCGGCGGCCGTTGTCAAGTCCGGCGACTGGGTCGATTACGGCTGGTGTGTCGGCACTCCCTTCGCAGTGGATAAAGCCATTGCGAAGCGTCTCCCGTCACTGACTGACGTGAATTTCCGCGGCGGCGTCATCATGCGCAGACCCGCTGTCTTCGACATCGAGAACCCTGCGGAGCACATGACCTGGAACTCCTGGCACATGAGCGGCATCGAGCGCAAGGCTATCGCCGGCGGCTTCGGCTACTTCGCCCCCATGCGCTACGCCGAGCTGCCCCGCTTCTACCGGGACATCAACGCCCCGAAGCCCGACGTGGCCATTCTCCAGGTCTCTCCCATGGACGAGCACGGCTACTTCAGCTTCGGTCCCCAGGCCTCTCACCTGGCCGCGGTCTGCGAGGCCGCGAAGATCCTGATCGTGGAGGTCAACAAGAACCAGCCCTACTGCCACGGCGGATTTGAGCACGCGGTCCACATCAGCCGCGTCGACATGATCGTGGAGGGCGAGAACGAGGCCCTTCCGCAGCTTCCCGCCGGCGGCGCCGCCTCCGAGGTCGACAAGGCCGTGGCGAAGCTCATCGTGGAAGAGATCCCCAACGGCGCCTGCCTGCAGCTTGGCATTGGCGGCATGCCCAACGCCGTGGGCTCCATGATCGCCGAGTCCGACCTGAAGGACCTGGGCGTCCACACCGAGATGTACGTGGACGGCTTCGTGGACCTCTACAACGCCGGCAAGATCAACTGCTCCAAGAAGAACATCGACAAGGGCCGCGAGGTCTACGCCTTCGCAGCCGGCACCCAGAAGCTGTACGACCACCTGAACAACAACCCGGGCTGCATGAGCGCCCCGGTGAACTACACCAACGATCCCTACGTGGTGGCCCAGATCGACAACTTCATGTCCATCAACAACGCGGTGGATGTTGACCTGTTCGGACAGGTGAACGCGGAGTCCTCCGGTGTGAAGCACATCAGCGGAACCGGCGGGCAGCTGGATTTCGTCATGGGCGCCTACATGTCGAAGGGCGGCAAGAGCTTCATCTGCATGAGCTCCACCTTCCAGCCGAAGGGCGGCGAGATGCAGTCCCGCATTCGTCCCACCCTGGCCACCGGCTCCATCGTGACCGATCCCCGCTCCACCATCCACTACCTGGTGACGGAGTACGGCAAGGTCAACCTGAAGGGCCTGGCCACCTGGCAGAGAGCTGAGAAGATCATCTCCGTGGCCCACCCCGACTTCCGCGACCAGCTGATCAAGGAGGCCGAGAAGATGCAGATCTGGAGACGGTCCAACAAGCGCTGACGCGGATGTCTGGCGGCCCCTGGGGACACTTTCCCGGGGCTTGACCGGGACTTGGACAGCGCCTGACCGGTGCTTAGTGCTTTGACAGCAGAGCTTTTTCAGAAACAGAAAGAGACTGGCAGACCGGGCGGTTTTTCCGCTCCGGCGCCAGTCTCTTTTCATTTTACGTAATACCTGCAAAGTCCGCTCTCACACTCTCTCCTGATCTCTCCCCGCTTCAGGAGGTAATTCAGATGGGAGAAGCACTCTCCCACGGCGAACCACTTCTGGGTTGGCGGGAACTCCTGCCAGTTTTTCGCCCGGATTTTCCACTTCATGCGGCCCGCGATGTCGTAGCCGCAGAGCCCCGGCGTCTCCCGTATGATCCGCAGCGTCTCGGCCAGTCTCCGCTCGTGGTGGGCGAGGAGCTGGTCGATCCGCTCCCGGTAGTTCCCAGGCTTCCGGTGGCCCGGCAGAGCCAGCTGCACCGGGTACTCCCGCACCGCCCTGAGGCTGTCCAGGTAGTCCCCCAGGGAGTCCTCCACGCCGCCCCACTCGGTGATGTTGGGGGTGATGTCGAAGAGGATGTGGTCGCCCGTAAACATGACGCCCTGCTCCTCCATCCAGAACATGGTGTTCCCCGGAGTGTGGCCCGGCACGGAAATGGTCTCCAGCACATAGCCGGCGGCGGTCAGACGGTCCCCGTCCCGAAGGGTCGTGAAGCGGGGATCGCTGGTGGTGAAGCCCTTCGGAAGCGCCTGGTTGATGGCCGGATTCACGGAGTAGACCTCGTCCAGGATGTCCTCCGGAAAGCCCTCCGAAATGAACCGGGCCCTCCGGACCTTCCGGTAGGGCATATCGTAAATATCCCCCAGCATGGCCCCGTCAACCGCCCCCATGTAGATCCTGGGACTCTCCGGTGCGAGGCTGCCGTCCGGCAGAAAAACCGGGTCGCCGGCGAAGATGTCCGCCAGGCCCGAGTGGTCCGAGTGCCGGTGGGTGCAGAGCACCGACCTCCGGGACCGGTCCGAGTGAAGCTCCAGAAGTCCCTGCTCCAGGGCCTCCCGGCACTCCTTTCTGCGGAAACCGGTGTCGATCAGAAGCTCCCGGTCCTCTCCCTTCACCAGGTAGGCGTTGGTCTCCTTCAGCGGGTTTCCGGGAAGGGGGACTCCGATGCGGTATACGTTCTTCAAAATCTGTTCGGTCATCGAAGCGCCTCGCTGATCTCCCGCATGATTTCAACATCGCTCTGGCTCACCCGCATATTGGTGGTCACAGGGGCCTCCCCGGGCTTGGTAACCGTCACCTCCAGGATGGTGCCCTCCGGAAGTCCCGACCCGATCACAGAGCCGAGGAAGGCCGCCACCTTGGGATGGTTCTCCGCCAACCGCTTTCTGAGCCCCGCAAGCTTCATGAGGCTCATTGGATTCAGTCCCATCTGGTCAATTCTCTCCTTTCAGAAGCGTTATACTGAGATAATCGGGACCGGCAAGCCGGTCCCGATTGGATTCGTGTCTCCAGGCCATTTTTCAGTGTTTTGGCGGTTCAGAAGGTGTCCGTGTGCTGGATCCGCTTCTTCTGCTCCGCCGCCTCCTGCTCCCCGCAGAGAAGCCGCACCAGCTCAAGACCCATGTCAAAGCCGCAGCCCAGCCCCCGGCCCGTGGTGATCAGGCCGTCCGTCACCACCGCCTCGCCGGTCCAGACCGCGCCGTCCTTCCCGTCAATGCCCTCCTGATTTCCCGGGAAGCAGGTAAAGCGCTTCCCCCTCAGAAGCCCCAGGCGGCCCAGGATGCCCGGTGCCGCGCAGATCGCCGCCAGGCGCTTTCCCGCCTTCGCGTGGGCGAGGAGCATCTCCCGCAGGGCCTCGCAGCGCTCCAGATTCGGCGTGCCGGGATTGCCCCCGGGGAGAAAGAGGATGTCGCTGCTGGCAGCATCCGCCTCGTCAATCAGACGGTCTGTCACCACCGCAATCCCGTGGGAACCGGTCACCACCCGCTCCCCGGTGACGCTCACCAGCTCTGTCTCCACGCCGGCCCGTCTCAGAATATCCACCACGGAGAGGCACTCCACCTCTTCCAGGCCTGTCGCCAGAAATGCGCTGACCTTTGCCATACGATCCTCCATTTCGTACTCGGTGCGCGTGCGCCCCCTTTTCTTGCGGAGCCTTGTGCGCGCATGACATCTTACGCGTTATTCCGTCTGCATGGCCAGGCGCAGCGGCGGGATCATCTGCTTCTTCCGGCTCACCACGCCGGGCAGATTGAAGTATCCGCCCTCCTCCGGGTCCTTTTTAAACGCTTTTTTCAGGATCTCCAGGGTCTCCTCCTGGTCGATGCCCTTGTAGAAGAGCTCCGTGCTCTCCGAGGGCGTGTCGGTGGCCATGTAGAAGACCATCTCCACTCCCGCCTTCGTGAGGAACTTGTCCAGGCAGGGCGCCACCAGGGCCTCGGCGGCCTTCCGGTTCCGCTCTGTCATGAAGGTGGACTGGCTCACGCCGAACTTCAGGTCCCCGAAGGTGAACACCTTGAAATCGGCGAAGAAGATGTCTTCCGCGCTGCGGCCCGTCAGGTCCTCGCCCGCCTCAAACATGCGGTCCGCGTACTCCTTCAGGTCCACCTCCGCGATGGCGGCCAGCGCCTCGGCGGCGTTCACGTCCCGGGAGGTGCAGGTGGGGGAGCGAAAGGCCAGTGTGTCCGAGAGAATGGCGGACAGCATGAGGCCTGCGATCTGCTTGGTGGGGGTGATGCCGTTTTCCTGCATCATGCTCCAGATGATGGTGTTGGTGCAGCCCACGGGCTCGTTCCGGAAGTAGGCCGGCGCGGCGGTCTCCACGTTTCCGATCCGGTGGTGGTCGATGATCTCCAGGATCTCCGCCTGGTCCATGCCGTCATCCGTCTGTCCGAACTCGTTGTGGTCCACCAGGATCACCTTCTTCGGGTGCACATTTAGAAGGTTTCGGCGGCTGACCACGCCGAGATAGGTGCCGTCCACGTCCAGGACGGGGAAGTAGCGGTGGCGCACACTGGCCATGACCTTCCTGGCATCCTCCACGTAGGTGTTGACGCCGAACTGAAGCAGGGGGCCCTTCAGCATGATGTGGCGCACCGGGACCGCCGTGCTGATCATGCGCGCCGCCACATAGGTGTCAAAGGGGGTGGAAATCACGGTGCAGTTCTTCTCTTCCGCCCGCTTCAGAATGCTCTTCGAGGCGGTCGAGCCCGCGCAGATCACCACGCAGGAGGCCCCGCACTCAATCGCGCAGATCTGGGACTCGTAGCGGTTGGTCACCAGCACGATATCCCCGTCCTGCACCAGCTCCTCGATCACCTCCGGGCTGGTTCCCACGAAGATGCCGCCGCGGTCGATGACGCCCGAGCCGTCGCCCACCACCAGCTCGCCCTCCAGGGTCTCCAGCAGGTTTTTGTAGCTGGTGCGGGCCGCCGAGAGCACCCGGTTGTCAAAGATGGCCATGTTGGCGTTAGCGATATCAGCCAGGGTCACCAGGCCCTGGATCTCCTGCTTCTCGTCCACGATGATCAGGGTCTCGATCTCCTGCTGCCGCATCATCTGCCAGGCCGCCCGGACGCTCATCTCCCCGTCAATGCCCGGCTGCAGGCGGATATCCACGTCCTTCATCTGGGGGCTCACGCTGGTGCAGAGCCGGGGCGTGGGCGCCTTCCAGTAGTCAAGCACGAAGGCGGATTCCCGGTTCACGTTTCCGCAGCGGCGGGCCTCATATTCCCCCTTCGGGTTCAGCTGCTGCTTCAGCCAGCAGTAGGAAATGGCCGCGCAGATGGAATCGGTGTCCGGGTTCTTGTGCCCGAAAATATTGACTTTCTGTCTGGAGAAATGTGTTGCCATAGTTGCTCCTGTTCTCGCCGGAGGCCGGCTGTGTGATGGTTCTTTTCAATCGGGATCGGCTTGCCGATCCCGCGCGGTCAGGACAGCGCGCTTGCGCGCTTTCCTCTGTCCTGACCTGCGATCCGCCGGAGGCTCACCGCAGTGGGGGATT
>Ga0256404_1005386_pt1 | contig 22709 bp, 13 predicted proteins | sample RumenRJG_01DNA_FD_185990 | JGI IMG/M metagenome (GOLD analysis project Ga0256404, IMG submission 185990) | Bovine rumen microbial communities from Lethbridge, Alberta, Canada - RJG_01 | ecosystem: Host-associated > Mammals > Digestive system > Stomach > Rumen | place: Canada: Alberta | collected...
ACCATGAAAAAGATATTATATGCAGTAGCCATGCTGGCAGTCCTGTCCTCCTGCACAGGTAAAGAAAACCCGGTCTCCACGGAAACCGGATCCCTTTCCGTCAAGCTTTCCAGCGGCGGAGAATACATCACCAAAGCAGGACAGGACGACACCAACGAATTCAAGATCGAAATCGTCAGGAGCGACGGATGGAGCACTAAATTCAGCCGCTTCGCCGACATGCCGGAGATTCTCGACCTTTCGGAAGGCGACTATACCATAACCGCTTCCTCTCCCGAATCCAGGCATGCCGCTTTCGACCTACCGATATACGGAGCGACGGAGAATTTCACCATCCGCGTCGGTGAGCTCACGCCGGTGGCTCTCGTATGCACCCTCCAGAACATGAAAGTGACCTTCAAGTTGAGCGACAACTTCAAAAAGGAGCTCTCGGACTACAATATTTCCGTGACCAACGCCTCTTCATGGACGGCGCAGGACTCGGGAGAGAGGACTCTTACCTGGGACAAGGCGTCGGCAGACGCCGGAAAGCCCGGATATTTCTCGGTCGCTCCCCTTATGGTCAAGGTGGACGGATACCGCAATATCGACAATTACGAAGCGCACGCCATGCTTTCCATTACCGATGTCGCACCCAGGGACCACCATATAATCCACATCGACGCCCAGGTGACAGGTTCGGTAAGCGGAGTGAGCATAAATGTTGATGACAGCGTAAACGAGAAGGAATCAGACATTTACGTACCAGGATGGGAAGAAACTCCAGTCGATGGAGGGGAAAGCGGAGGCGATGACGACCCCGACGAGCCTTCCACCGCTCCCACCATGGCATGGGACGCCAATCCCACCTTCCTCCCCACCCCCATCGAGGATGAGATGGACGTCAACATCTCCATCAAGGCCCCCGAGTCAATAAAGGATTTCATCGTAACTGTCGACTCCTACATCCTCTCCGACGTAATAGCTGCAATGGGCGGGCACACATCCTACAGCTGGGCATCCGACGGTCCTTTCGACATGGACCTCATCGGGGACGAAGCCCTGGTTACAGCCCTGTCCTCGATGCTTCCGACAGGAGACCAGCTTTACGGAAAGACCGAAGTGCTTTTCTCCCTTTCCACGTTGGTTCCCCTAATCAAGGCCTACAGCCCTGAATCCGGCTCGAACCACATCTTCACCATGAAGGTGACCGACATGAAAGGCCAGACCCTTTCCAAATCTATAACCTTCGTAATGCCGTAACGATGAGAAAGTCCACTCGCATATTGCTTATGCTGGCTGCGACTGTTCTTCCGGCCTGCTCAGGCGGGGACGACCTCCCTTCCGGGTACGGTTTCCTCAAACTGAAGCTGCACGAAGACATCGGGGTCGAGACGCTCACCAAAAGCGCCGGCGCCCCGGATCCCCTATTCAGTCTTGAGGTCACTTCCGCACAGACCGGGGAAAAGACCCTGGTCCCCGACTACCGGGCCCTGGAAACGGAACCCCTGTCCCTCGTCGCCGGCAGATACGACCTCCAGGTATTCTCGGGCGTAAACTCCCCAGCTGCCTGGAATGCGCCATATTATTCAGGGAAGACATCAGTCATCCTGAAACCGGAACAGACAACCACGGCCGAAATCGAGGCATCCCTCGCTTCCAGCATGGTGACGGTAGGTTTCGGTGACGGCGTTCCCGAGGCCTTCACCTCCTACAAGGTCAGCATCTCCAGCAGCCTGGGCGGAGAAACCCTGGTATTCGGCAACGCGGAGAAGACCCTGGCCGACACCGCCTACTTCGCTGCAGGAGCGGACCTTACATGGAGGCTCGACATGGTGAATACCGACGGAGCCACCTACAGCGCAGGTCCGGATATCATAAAGGGCACAGAGCCGAAAAAGCACTACAAACTCAACTTCAACATAACTGAAGATAAGAAGACTGCGGGAGGCTTCGTAATAAAGATGAGCCTCGACGACTCCCTCACCGAGAAGGATTATAACCTCTATCTCAACTTCGGAAGCGATGAGAATCCCCGCATATCCGCAAATTTCGATTTCTCCGAACCTGTGATAATCTCCCAAGGGAACGAGGATTCCAGGATCATTTCACTTGCCGCAGCCTGCGGGATAGGGAGCGCGACCCTCACCCACTCCGATTCAGGATTGCTCGAGGCCGGCCTGCCGCAGGCTTTCGAACTGGTGGAAGCATCATCCACCGAAGCCCTCAGGCAAATCGGCGTTGACGCCTCTCCCATCGCTTTCGGCAGTCTTACGTCGACAATCGACATGACCCGCTTCATCTCTTCCCTGAAGATGGGCGATTATTCATTCACCCTGACACTCATCGACGCCAAGAACCACTACAACACCGTCGACATAACCCTAAGGATAACCTCGTCCGTCGAGGCTGAGATCATGAGCGCCACTCCATGGGCCAAGTTCGCAATCCTCAAAGGCAAATGGTACAGCGACCAGGTCCCCGCAGGCCTCAAGTTCCAATACCGCAAGGAAGGGGACTCGCAGTGGACAGATTTCACAGGAGACCTCAAGATGGACGGCCAGTACTTCAGCGCAGAAATCTACTCCCTTGAGGCGTCCACATCCTACCAGGCCAGGGCCGTGACTGACAACGACCCTGAAACCAAGGTACTTGCATTCTCCACTGGTAGCGCTGAGGATGTCCACAACCTGAGCTTCGACTACTGGCATCAGGACGGAAAGGTCTGGTACCCGAATGCGTCGGGCTACTCGGTTTGGGATTCCGCCAACCCCGGAACCGGAAGCCTGCTGGGCGTCAACTCCACCGTTCCGGAAGAGAGCGACCTAGCCGTCAGCGGCAGCGGGAAGAAAGCCGCCAAGCTGGAAAGCACGACAGCCGTCGGGCAGTTCGTAGCCGGCAATATCTATATGGGAAAATTCGTCAGCGTATCCGGACTCGGAGCGGCCCTGGACTGGGGTATAAACTTCACCTCGCGTCCGGTGGCCCTCAAAGGCTATTACAAATACTCGCCCGCCGCGATCAACAAGACGAAAGACCCGTATTCCGGCATGTCCGGGCAGCCTGACAACTGTTCGATAAAGATTTACCTCACCGACTGGACGACACCTTTCAGGGTCAACACGTCTTCAGGCATCTTCCTCTCGGATGACGACCCTTCCATCATCGCGATAGGAGACTTCCACACCAATGAGACGACAGGAGGTTATGTAGAGTTCACCCTTCCACTGCAATACAGGGACCTTTCAAGGAAACCGTCCATGATACTTATCGCCGCCACTGCCAGCCGTCTGGGAGATTATTTCACAGGAGGCGTGGGCAGCGTGCTGCTGATCGATGAATTCTCGCTGGTATATGATGCCGGGGAGCTCACGGAAGCAGAAAGGGAAACAGTCGGATACAGAAACTAAACGATGAAAAGGATTCTTTTAACCGCATTGACGGCGATCATCGCATGCAGCGGCTCATTCGCCCAAAAGTCTTTTGACAGAGGTTTCAACAAGGAGAAGAACGTCTTCATACCGAAAGGAACAATATCCTTCGGAATCTCCTTCACCGGTTCTTCCGGGGATATAGGTAAGAACGGCGGCTTCACGGTCTTTCCTTCCCTGATCAAGGATCTGGATGGATCATATACCACCTTCGGCATTTCACCCGCGGCAGGATATTTCGTCATGGACAACCTGAGCGTCGGAGTCAAGTTCAAGTACGCGGGGACCAGACTGAATATCGGGAACGCCGCCGTCTCCCTCGATGACGACCTGTCCTTCGGAATCGAGGACAAGGGCTATCGCAGGCAATCCTACGCCGGATCCCTGTTCTGCCGCTACTATGTCCCTTTCATGGGTTCGAGGATCTTCGGATGGTTCGTAGAGGGAGGATTCAATTACAAATATGCCCAGGGGATAAACTTCCAGCTCGAAGAAGGGCTGAAACACGGGGTATACAACGATACCTATGTCACTTCCCTCACCATCGACCCGGGAATATGTTTCTTCGTGGCGGACCAGGTGAGTTTCGAGGCCCAGATCGGCCTGGCTGAAATCGGAATGACGAAAATCAAGCAGTCCGAGAACCAGGTCAAGACAAGCGAGGCTTCCCAGTTCAGGTTCAGCGGAGGGATCGACATCCTCGACATAAAGATCGGAGCAAGATTTTTTTTCTAAAGGATGATGAGACGCGCTTTGCTACTCACGGCCGCTTTGGCTTCCCTCGTATCCTGCCGTTTCAAGAACGACCTGGACTATCCGGTCATTCCGGCCGAGATACTTGACATCCAGGTCGACGGACAGTCCGGGCTAAGGATTGACGCAGCGTCGCGAGAAGCGGTGATCACCCTTGACGAGACGGCCGACCCCGGCGCGCTCCACCTCATTTCCGTTACTTACAGCGAAGACGCGTCTCCCCTCGAGCCTCTCCCGGCGACCCTCGACCTGCGCTCCCCCATAACCGTCACTCTCAGGACGTACCAGGATTATGAATGGACTATCTCCGCCGTCCAGAATATCAACAGGTACATCGTCTGCGACAACCAGATGGAAGAGGCACGGTTCAATCCGGAGGACAGGATGGCCTACGTCTATGTCGCCGACAGCCAACCTCTATCCTCGGTGGTTTTCAGGGATATGAAACTGGAACCTGAAGGGTCGGTAATCGTTTCCACAACAGGATGGGACAGTGATTTCCAGAGTGTGTACCAGACTACCCAGGAGGTTAGCTTCCCCATGACACTGTCATGCGTGCTGGAAAGGACCTTCGACGTCATGTACAATGGAGAAAAGAGGGTGTGGACGGTCAAGGCTATCCAGGTTGAATTAAACACCATGATCGCTTCGGTGGACGCCTTCTCGTATTCGGCGAAACTCAGGGGTATCTTCCGCGGGGAGAATCCTGTAATAGAGTATCGCAGGGCCGATGCGGAGGAATGGACCGCCGCTGAAAACGCTACAGTGGCCGGAGTGGGCATTTCCGTCACCCTTGAGGGCCTCGAGCCGGGAACAGACTATGTCGCCAGGGTAAGGTGCGGCGAGACCGTATCACCGGAGAAGGCTTTCTCTACCGAACAGGCCGTACAACTCTACAACATGGGCTTTGACGAATGGCACCTGGACGGCAAGGTCTGGTATCCATTCCCGAGCGGAGCCACCGGGGACCGGCTGGTCTGGGATTCGGCCAACAAGGCTACGGCCTCCTTCACGGGAAGTTCTACCACACCAGAGGAAGATTTCGTCGCTGTCGGAGGCCCGGGCAAGAAGGCGGTACGCCTTGAAAGCAGCTACGCCGTGGTCAAATTCGCCGCTGGCAACCTGTTCACCGGCAATTTCGTCAAACTGGCCGGCCTTGGCGCGGAACTCGCATGGGGCGTCCCGTTCGATGTGAGGCCGCAATCCCTTAAGGGCTATCTCAGCTACAAGCCGGCTCAGATTACGGATGCGGACGACAGCCATAAAGACCTTCTCGGTAAAAACGACACCGGCCACGTCATCGTCATCCTGACCGACTGGGATGAACAGTTCCACGTGAAGAGTGCCGAAAAGGTGTTCGTGGATTTCGACAACGACCCCGGAATAATAGCTTACGGGAAATTCTCCACCGATCAGGACACCGGCGGATACATAGGGTTCGACCTGAAACTTGAATACCGCTCATCCAGGAAGCCTACCATGGCTGTAATCGTGGCATCATCCAGCGCACTCGGGGATTATTTCACCGGAGGGCGAGGAAGCGTGCTTCACCTGGATGAATTTGAATTCGTATACAGATAGACAGATAAATCCTATTTGATATCTTTTGGGGCGGGAACGGTTTTCCCGGCTTTCTCGGGAACTTCTTCTTTCTCCTCTCCTGAAACAGGGCTCATGGATTTCGAAGTGGAGTCCGGAGTATCTTTCACCGGCGGACGGGGAACGATGATGACTTTGGAAGGATTCTCTTTTTTCATTGCTGATGGTATTATATTAAGTTAGGATATCTGTTTTATAATGAAAACCTTTTGCCAAGGAAAGCGTCGATTGCATCCAAGGCGTCGGTAATGTCTGAAGTGTCCGAAATGCTTTCGATACCATACAAGGAGGCAAGCCGGCGGATAACGTAAAGGCCGTAATCGGTTTTTATGAAATCCCTGATGTCTATGCCCCCTGTCGATGCAAACTTTCCAGCCGTCTCCTCATTGACCGAACCCTCGAACTGGCTGTTCCGGGTATCAAGGTGACTGTTCAGGGCCGCGACTATTGTTCCGCAACTGTCATAAGCTCGTATTATCTTCATAGAAAGATCATTGCTGCCGATTTTCTGGAAAAGGGAAGAATTCTTCAATAGTTCAAGGGCATCCTGGCTGACAGAGATCGATGCTTCAGCGAAGATTATACCGCTGTGGTAACTTATCGAATCGGAAGGACAGCTGTCGATTTCCATCCTGTGCTGCAGTATATATTCCGCAGAAGCCTTTTCCTGCCACAGATAATCGCACATCACGGAAATGTCATCTACATTGGCCTGCAGCTCGGTGCGTACAAGCTGGAGCGCTGAACGGACCTCCTTCCTGTCACGGGAACGGTCGATCATTCCCTGGATCGAGAATGTGATGACGATGCCCAGGACTACTGAAAGGACATTGCTCAAGAAACTTGCGACGGACTCCTTCATAACGGTTTCGGCTTCTTTCAAATATAGCGATCTGTTATAAAATGGCAAAAAACAGGGACTACCGGGCGGGCCCGCTGAGAGAGAACGGCGCCGCGTCTTTAGAAATGCACCTTCCCATAGCCGGGGAAGGTCCCATGACGAGATGCAACTCCCCTCCGGCGGTAATGTCGTAATATGATATCCAGTTCTTCTCCAACGGCTTGCCGTTCAAGGTCGCAGACTGGATATATACGTTTTCCCGAGAATTCCCCTCCGCGATTATGGTGAATTCCTTCCCGTCTTCAAGCGTGATGACAGCCTTGTTGAAAACAGGTGACCCAATGACGTACTGATCTGTTCCGGGCGTTACGCTGTATATGCCAAGGGCGCTCAGAGTATACCATGAGGACATTCCTCCCTGGTCCTCATCGCCGGGATATCCGGTGGGGCCGCTGTTGTAAAGCCTCCTCATTATCTCACGCACCCAATACTGAGTCTTCCAGGGCTGGCCTGCGTAGAGGTAAAGGTAAGGCATATGCTGGATGGGCTGGTTCCCGTGGGCGTACTGTCCCATCCCGGCATACTCCATCTCCGCCATCTCATGGATTACGTAACGATAGCTTCCCGGATTCATGACTGGAGGTGTAGTGAACACTGCATCAAGTTTTTCCGTGAATGCCTCGTCGCTTCCAAACAGGTTGATGAGCCCCTGTACATCCTGGAAAACGGACCAGAGGTAGTGCCACGCGTCACCCTCCACGTATGGGCCTCCCCACTCGACAGGATCGAACGGTTCATACCAGCTGCCGTCCTCCATCCTGCCGCGCATGAATCCCGTTTCGGGGTCGAAAACGTTGCGGTAGTTATACATAGCACCGGAATAAATCCTCTTATAGAACTCGTTCCCCGTGGCATCCGCAAGCTTCCACGCGCAGAAATCATCATAGGCGAACTCAAGGGTCTTTGCCGTCGATTCATTGCGTTTACCGTCAAACGGGACATATCCCAAGGTCCAGTATCCCTGCCATCCAGGGCGTCCGAAACGGTCGTGGTTCATGGACTCGTGCGCATATGCCTTCAGGGCCTTTTCCGGGTCGAAGGTCCGTATCCCCTTGGTCCAGGCATCGGCAAGGAGGGATATGGAATGGTTGCCTATCATACCGCCGGTCTCTCCCGGAGAAGACCACTGGGGCAGCCATCCGAGTTCATCATAAGCCGAGAGAATTGCCTGCATATATTCTCCCTGCATCGTAGGATGGAGTATGTTGGACAGCGGGAACTGAGACCGGAAGGTATCCCAGAAACCATTGTCACTAAACATCTTGCCGTCATGGACTTTGCCATCATACGGGCTCCAGTGCCTTGGATTGCCGGAGGCGTCGTTTTCGTAGAATATCCTCGAGAAGAGGTTTGACCGCCAAAGGCAGGTATAGAAGGTTTTCATTTCTTCCAGAGTGGCACCGCTCACCTCCACCCTTGAAAGCAGGGCGTTCCACACCCTGGCCCCGTCATCAGCGACTTCGGACAAGGTCTTGAACGTTCCGAGCTCCTTTTCCATCGTAACACGGGCCTGCTCTTCGCTGATATAGGATGAAGCAATGCGGATGTTCACCTTTGCGCCTTTCTTGAAGGCGAGGTATGCTCCGGCTCCCTTGCCGCTCTTCGAAGTAACGGACGGTTCGACGGTGTTTCCCTGGTTTTCCCATACCCCGTACTCCTCGAACGGGGTGTCGAATCTGATTACGAAACGGCATTTGAACGTCCCCTTGGCGTTTATCGCCCGGATATTGTCCACCCATCCGGTAACCTCCCTCCTCTCAGGGTCGATGCTCACTTCGCTGAAAGCGCTGTATCCGTCAATTACAAGATAGGCCTTTCCGCTCCGGGGATAGCTGATCTTCATAAAGTTGCACCTTTCCGTAGGAGCCATTTCCGTGGTGATGCCGTTATCGAAGGTAACCTTGTAATACTGCGGACGGGCCGTCTCCCTGTCGTGGCTGAATGACGCTCCCCTCTCCTTGAGGTCAGTAACGAGTTTTCCGGTCTCCGGCATCAGGATGAACACTCCGTAATCGCCGGCCCATGGGCTGCACTGGTGGCTCTGTTCGAATCCGTTGATCCTGTCAGCCTTCCAGTCATATTTCCAGCCGTCATATTTCTCCCCGGTCTGCGGGCTCCACAAGTGCATGCCGAAAGGCCGGCCCGTGGCAGGATAGGTATTCCCGTGGCTGAAACTGAATTCTGAACGCGTCCCGACACGCGTATCCACATAGGATGTAAAATCGGTCGCTCCGGTCCCGATTGCAGCAAGGACCGCCACTAAGCATAGAACTATTCTTTTCATCTCTTAAAATGGTATTAACCGTTTATTTATTTGACCTGTAACCACCTGCATAAGTTTGTACAAGGAGTCTCGAGGACAAACTTGTAGAAGGAAGATTCAGGCAGCCCCGAAAGGTCGGCAGTGAAGGATCCGTCTCCTGCCCTGACCGAGCCTATCTTGATCCAAGTGTCCTTGCCCCCTTCCCTGAAATCATTGCCGGCCGCCGCCCAGACATTGACCCTGGCTTTACCATCGACAGCCGTCCATTTCAGCACGACCCCGTCCCCTGAAGGAACCAGTCTCATATCCATGATATCCACCTTCCCTATGAACGGCACCCCCTCTTGTTCCCAACGGACATCCCGAGGGACCTTATATCCCATGAACCGGCATATAGACGGAGTGATGTCCACCACGGCGGATTTCCCGCTCTCCATCCTTTCGTTCACCTTCTGGTTCGTCACGATCCAGGTCGTCCTTTCACGGTCGCCCTGCCCGCCATGGCCATATCCGTCCTCAGTGCGTCCATGATCCGTCGTGACCACAACCATCCACTCTTCATTGAAGTTGGCCTCACGGTATTTTACAGCTTCCCAAATCCTTCCAATCTGCCTGTCAGCATCGATGACCGACTTGTCGAAGGCCTCGCCATTGCCGTAAAAATGGCCGGCATCATCGGTATACCACAGATAGACCCAACTGAGATCAGGAGCATTTTCCTTAATGCATTTTGCCGCCTCCTCGGAAACATGCTCGTCGATATCGAAGATATGCCGTCCAAATTGTTTATGGGGGAAATTCACAGTATCCAGTTCAAAACCGTCACTGACATAATCAATCTTGAAACCACCGGTCTCAGGCTTGCCTTCGCCGACCAGCACGGTCCTGTTGTCAGTCCAGCTGGAAAAAATGCCGGTAGTATTCTTTTTCTTCTGTTCCTGTGCTATCCTGAATATCGTCCAGTAATTGTAGTTTGGATTCAAGTCGCTGTTTCCAGGGACATTGTGCTTATTTACCCAGGTGGACGTCAGCAGGTCCGTATACCCGACCGCCGAAATGGTAGGCGATTCGTCATACTCTCCTTTGGTCCCTCCCACGTAACTGCGTCCATACGCCCCCACGGAAGCAATCTCTTGCAAAGCTGGGAGGTCGAGCCTCTCCACCATATCGGCAGGTACGCCGTCTATGATGATGAACACGGACTTCCGTACCTTTCCCTGCCTGCATCCCAGCAGACAGGTAGCCAGCAACAGTGCAGCAATCAGTTTTCTCATTTTCAAAGCCATTGTTATTATTCCCGTTTCCAAAATTAATGAATACCAGCCATTAATCCAAAGAAACCGCCGCTGCCGGAAAAGAAGATTCCGATATTATTCCTATCTTTGTTTCAGAAGGCTGTTAACGGTTTAATCATTTGGTTTATGGGAAAAGGATCATATATCGGCACGGCGCTGGTCTTGGCAGCCGGGGCCATCTTGCTTTCATGTTACCGGGGAGAGGAAAAGAAGCTTCCGGTCGATTATGTTGACACCAGGATCGGAACCCAGGCATGGAAGGGTCAGTCCACCTTGTCCGGGCCCGAAGAGCCCAGAGGGTTCGTTTACCCCGGAGTAGGTCATCCCAACGCAATGATCCAGCTCTCGCCCCAGACGGCAAAGACCGACAGATGCTATTTCTCCGACCAGCCGAAGATCCAGGGCTTCCGCGCGAGCCACTATCCCAATGGCACGTCAATGTCAGAATACGGGTCCTTTACCATAACCCCCACTGTCAGCAAAGACCTCGTCCGGCCGCACGAGAGGGAATCATCATACTCCCACGACAGAGAGACGGCAACACCGTATTACTACAGCGTGGACCTGGAGGACCCTGGCATTAAAGGAGAGCTTACCGGCGTTTCTTCCTCCGGGATGCTCAGGTTCACCTTCCCGGAAGCGGATGAGGCGTGCATCGTAATTGACAATGCGAGAAGCGAATACAAGAACTTTTTCCACGTAATACCTGATAATCAGGAGATTGAAGGATTTATCACGAATGCCGGGAGGGTCGGCAACCAGGGTTATACAGGCCCCGGATTCGCCTGCTACTTCGTGGCCAGGGTGGACAAGCCCTTCTCTTCCTGCGCCATTGTCCCCGAGCCGGAATTCACCGACAACCGCATCATGTTCAAGGACGGATTCAACATGGAGTTTTACAACAATACGGATATGGGAGGCAATCCTGCATTCGTCAGCTCGGTTGAAGACGTTGATTTCGAGTGGGAAGGCTCCCCCGCCCCCGGTGTCCGTGAGGACCGCTTCAGCGTAAGGTGCAAAGGCACGCTCACGGCAAGGACTTCCGGAAAGCACATTTTCTACGTTATCTCGGATGATGACGCGAAACTTTATGTAAACGGCGGGATGGTTTTGGATTCCAAGAAGACCCATCGTCCCGCTCCGGACCTGTATTCAATTGAACTCAAGGCCGGTGAGAGCTGCGACGTAATGGTCGAATACTTCGAAAGGACCAGGCTGGCGACATTGAAGTTCGGCTGTCTTGAGCCGGAATCCAGAACCGCGGAGCAGCTTGCCAGGATGGCAGAGAAAGGATCGGTCGCCTCGGCGGTCCAGGTGTCTTTCAGCACAAGGAAAGGTGAAGTGGTGGAAGTACGCGTAGGCACCTCGTTCATCAGCATGGACCAGGCCAGGAAGAACCTTGCAAACGAGATCGGGACGAAGAGCTTCGAAAGGATCTGCCAGGAGACCAAAGCCATATGGAACAAGGACATAAGCAGGATCCAGGTGGAAACGACCGAAGAGAACAAACAGATCTTCTACACTGCGATGCAGAGAATAGACCTTGTGCCCAGGAAGTTCACCGAAGACGGATATCATTACAGCGCGTTCAACGACCACGTGATGCCCGGACTGATGTACACCGATTATTCCCTATGGGATACTTTCCGCGCCTTGCATCCGCTTCTGGTAATCCTCCATCCTGAAAAGGACGAGGAGATGATTACCGGCCTGCTGAACAGCTACGACGAGGGTGGCTGGATTCCAAAATGGCCCAGTCCCGGTTACTCAAATATAATGACCGGAACACATGGGGATGCCGTCATCGCCGATGCCTATGTCAAAGGGCTCAGGGGGTACGACACGGACAAGGCCCTGGAAGCGATGATGAAAAACGCCACGGTCGCCTCGACCGGAATCTACGATGCACGCGTGGGCATTGAAGATTATATAAGGCTAGGGTATGTCCCGACGGACAAGTACAGGGAATCCTGCGTGCGGACCATGGAATTCGCCTATGACGACTGGTGCATAGCACAGGTTGCAAAGGACATGGGCCGGGAGGACCTCTACGAGATGCTCATGGCCCGCAGCAAGAACTACAGGAACGTACTGGACCCTGAAACGAAGTTTATCCGCGGCAGGAACAGCGACGGCTCCTGGAGGGATCCGAAGGACCAGGCCGTAAGTACCTGGGCTGTAGGCTCCGACAGGGACAGGGAGACATATTACAGGAACATCACCTTCTTCGTTCCCCACGACGTACCGGGTCTCATCGAGTTCATGGGAGGACCAGAGGAATTTGAAAAGCAGCTTGACGAGTTCTTCGACAACGATTTCTACTATGTGGGAGACGAGTTCTCGATGCACTCCCCATACCTGTACAACTACGCCGGAGTGCCCTGGAAGACCCAGAGGCTCATCCGAGACCTCGTAAAGAACAAGTTCAAGGCGACGCTGGGAGGCCTTCCCGGCAACGAGGACTGCGGACAGCTGTCGGCCTGGTACATCTTCAGCGCCATCGGTTTCTATCCCGTCTGCCCAGGCCTGCCGGTCTATCAGATAGGAAGTCCTTCCTTCGACAAGGTCACCATAAATCTCGGGCAAGGCAAAAAGTTCGAGGTCATCGCTGAAAACAATTCAGACGAAAACGTTTACATTCAGTCAGCAACCCTGAACGGCAATCCGTACGCCGATTCCTGGCTTTCCCACGACGACCTCATGGCTGGAGGCACCCTGAAATTCGTAATGGGCCCCGAACCCAACAAGTCGTGGGGAGTTGAGTAACCGAAATACTACCTGTACAGCGGGATCAACTGCGGAGTCATTTCGAACACGTAAGCATCCGTTCCGAGGAAGAAACGCACCGGACGGGTATTGACAGCCATGGCGAAGCCATATGCCATTCCATACGTATTGTAACCGACATTCACGCTGAGACTCAGCCAACGCAGCGGCGTTGCGCTGACCGCACCGCGTATCTCCGCCCAATTGAAGATGTTATCCTTCTTGTACATACCCAGCAGTCCGACGGACATTTTTTCATAGAAAGGCAGTCTGTATGTAGCCCCGGCATTCAGTGTCGCCGTAATCCAGTCAAATGAATTCCTCCGCTTCTCCTGCACGATAAACCTGGCGATGGCATTGAGGGAATTGACGGCATCGTCCTATCCTCTGAACGGAAGCGACGTCGAAACGATGCTCGCAAGGCTCCTGAAGGATTTCTAGTCAGGAGCCCTGCATTCGATTTCACAGTACAAAGTTTAATGTTGCTTGACCAACTGGATAGTGCCGTCTGAATTGTAGTACAGCCTGTCTACACAGATGCTGCGCAGATTGCCTTGGCCGCTTAATGCCTGGTTGTGGTAAAAAAGGAACCATTCACCCTTGTATTCCACGATTGAGCCATGTGAGGTATCGCAGCCAGTTGGTTCCAAGATGATACCCTTGTACTCCCAAGGCCCAAGCGGGTTTTTGCTCATGGCGTAGTGCAGGCGGTTGGCTCCACGGTCATTCTCCACGTGGTTGTCAGCATAGGACAGATAGTACCAGTCGCCATGTTTATGGACCCATGTCGCCTCATGGAAATCAGTCAGCCCCTCCATCTTACGGAGCGGCTCCGCCAGCTCGACCATGTTGTCTTTCAGTCTTGCCCCGACACACCGTCCTCCACCGCCATAGTAGAAGTATGCCTGTCCGTCGCTGTCAACTAGAACGCAGGGGTCAATCATGGCAAACTCGTCGCCCATGTTCTTTATGTATCCCCACACCTTGAAGTCGCGGTCAGGCTTGTCGCTGATGGCCACTCCCACCTTCCACGTGTTGTTCCAGTCGCTTCCACTGGGATGGGGGAAATAGAAATAGTACTTGCCGTCCTTGTAGGCACAGTCGGGTGCCCACATGAAGCCACCCTCAGGCCTGCCCCACTCCACCTGTGATGAATTGAGAATCTCTCCGTGATCTTTCCAGTGCACCATATCGTCGGTGGAGAACACGTGGTACTTGTCCATCAGATCACAGCCTCGGGGAGGATCCACGTCATGGGAAGGATAAACATACAGGCGCCCGTCACTCCACACATGGGCAGAAGGGTCGGCCGTATAGATATTTGTGACAAAAGGGTTTGGAGGCAGTTCTCCAATGCTCTTCCCGGTATTGACTTTCTTTGTCATGCAACACGATACCATTGTTCCGGCAACAACGGCAATCATAAGGAATTTAATTGCTCTAGCCATAGTCAAAATAATATAGTCTTTATTATTTCTTGCTACCAATATAACAAAAATAAATTGTTTTGCTTTTCAGACCAGTAAACCTAAGAGACAAAAAAAACGGACAAACTGCCGATTTTGACAATTTGTCCGCTTGGGCTCCCCTTCCCTGACACCTACTTCACCTTCCCGGTGCGTCAACTAGACTGATATGGTTGAAAAAAGAAATCCCCACGAAAATGGGGATTTCTTTATATACTAACCGTTATCAGAGTTGACTTAAGGCTCTTTTGTATAAAGTAGGGTATTGCCTGTACTGGTACTAAGGTCCCAAGATGTATTATACTTGAGATAGTAAGTGGTTGTACTTCCGGAACTGGACGAGGTGTGCTTTATTGTCACATGCTGATTGTCAGCATCATAATACCACTGATTGTTATCTGCGGTACTTGACTTGTTGCCGATTCCTACCGAAGAACCGCTGGAAGGCCTTCTGAGATATTGGTCATTGTTGGTAAAGTTGAACGTATCACCATCGGCAACTGCAGTCCATAGAACGGTGGAAGGTGCATCATATTCGATCGTACCGCCGCTTACCGTAATATCGACGGCAGCAGGAGAACCACTGTTGTTTTGGAGAGCCTTTCCGTTTGATACGATGAGATACTGCTTGCCGGCTACTATGCTGGTGGCGAGGGAGTAGGTGTTATCGGACGGAGTAGGATCGTCCCCGCCGCCAGGCGCCGTGCCATCATCAAGGACGTAGAGACAGATGCCGGTAGAGTATGAACCCGATACTTGGGCGTTACTGCTGAAGTAGTGGCTTGACGTGGACCAAACAAGATAGTTGCTGCCACTTTGTGCCTTGATCTGCGCAATGCCATCACTAAAGCTGATGGTCAGTGAATTTGTAGCCGTCGCTTCTGCGGAAAGGGTACCGCTGCCACCGCTTGTGCCGGTAGGATAAAGATATCTGTTGGCACCGTCGGCTTTGAGATAATAACCGGATTCCAGCGTGAGATGGCAGTCTATGTAATCATTGGAAGCAATCGTGCCGGACGAGATCTCAACGTCCATCGCATTGCCTGTACTCTTGGTGAAAGTCTTTTCATCTAGAGAGAGTATGGGCTTGAATACCTTGGGATCTCCATCACCATCCGTATCTCCTGAAATGCCTTCGAACACCAGCAGGTACTTAGCATTTGGCTTAAGACCTGAGGTGGAAGTAACCTTAGTGTATGTATTGAGCGGAGCGCTGCTGTCGATGACGCGCAGGACGTAACTGGCCGTAGCCTCTTTGTGGGAATCATCACCCTGAGCCGTTGCTTTGATGGTAGTGCTTCCTCTCTTGAGGGGGGTAACTGTACCGGTGTTCGAAACAGAGGCTACAGTCGGGTCCTCAGATACATAGGATATCGTGGTAGCACTGCTGGTAAGAGCCGGCATACCGGGATTCCAGGAACCTGTTGAAAGATCATACTCCGCGGTCTCCTGGTCATAGGAGATATCCCAGGCAGGGAGAGGAGGCGTGTTGCTGAACAGGGAAGCAGTATGAGTGTCTGATGCGGAGGTACTGACTGAGAATCTGCTGTTGTTGGTACTATAATACAAATAGTAGTCAGAGATCATCAGATAGCCATTTTCGTTCAGATTCCATTGATTGTTGCTTTCTGTACCGGAGGCGTTGCCGATCTGGAACGAATTGCTGGAAAGCCGGATAACCTTTCCGCTATTGTTAAGGCGGAATTTTCCGGAACTCGCCGTCGCATTCCAAATCATGGTTTCCGGTGCCTCATACTGGATAGTATCATCAGAAACATCCACTTTAACTGCTGCACCTCCGGAAGAACCGTTGTTGTCAAGTGCATAGCCATTGGACACGATAAGATATTCACCGTTGTCTTCAATTTCGTCAACTTTGTACCAGATGGTGACGCTGCCGTCAGTGACCTTGAGTTCATAGCTGGCCGAGCCTGCGGCGTACTCGTCGTTTGCTTCTGCCGTCGCGGTTATGAGCGCGGTTCCGACCGCCTTGGGAGTTACGTTACCGGAAGCATCCACCTCTGCAACTGCAGTATCGCTGGAGGAGTAAGCTATACCATCGGTAACACCTGTGAGAGTAGGTAGTACGGGAGTCTGTCCCAGGACAACGGTGACGCTCTCCTTGTCGAAAGCGAGATTCCTGGGTTTGAGCTGTTTGGTGAGAGTGTATAGATATGTGTCCGGCAGAGTCCCGTTATATTTGAAGGCCCAACCGTCATCAGTTCCTAAATAACCTAAATAGAAGGTGTTGGAGGAACTGCTCAGGTGATACAGATGCTCACCGTCATATTCCCATACATAGTACTTCTTCGTACCCGGGATGTCGCCGATCGCACCGGTCTGGGTGCCGCCGTCTGAATGACGCTGGAGGAACTTGCCCCCATTGCTGAGGGTAAAGTGGCCTGCCGGACTCGTCCCCTCATAATACTCGATATGCTCTGCAGCCTCGAAGAGGGAAACACTTGCAGCAGAAATCTGAATCGTAGCCTCTCCGGCACCGGTTACGGGAACGACGCCGAGGGTAGAGCCGTCAGTCGTCATCGCCTGATCTCCGGAAACGATCATATAGGACTCTCCGGCCACGATTTCGCCTGCCAGGTAGAAGGTGTCTTCAGTCGGGGTGGGTACCTCGGCTTCGGCTGTCGCGGTGTCGAGGTCGAGGTTGATGTTCTTGAAGGTTTCTGCCGAGAAGGTGATCTCCTTGCCTCCGTCGATGGCCTTGGTGTAACGGTACTGGTCGGTGACAATCTCTATGCTGGTGATTGAAACCTTACCGGGAATGGTGACAAAGTAGGCTTCGAATGCACCGGCGGCGGGGATGTCAACGCCGTCTCCATATGATAGCGTGAGACTGCCGGGGCCTTCGTCGCGGGTGAAGGTGACGGCGGCATTTTTGAAATCGATGCCGGCTGCCGGTACCGAACCGGTCAGGCCGGCGTTGGCATTTACTGTGACGGACTTGACCTTTTCACCGTCTCCCTTGAAATTCGAGAGGGAGATGCGACCGAGGGCGGCCACGCGGTCGAAATACAGGTCTACGACAAGGTCGTCGTAGTTATAAGGGTCGTCGTAGGACTTGCGGCTGTAGCCGATAAGGAAATCGGCGTCGGGATCCTTCAAGGTCTCGGCGTCGGGATGCTGCTCGGACGGTATCACGAACGTAAGAGCCTCTCCCGGTTTCTTCGCAACAACCGCTCCATAGGTAAAGGGGGAGAGCCTTGTGCCTTTGGCCCCTTTATTCCCATCATCCGTATCGATATGGATAACCATATCTTCATCGATGGCGGCCTTGAAATGGGCGGTATGGTTTTCTTCGCTGAGGGTAATGTCGTCAGCTACACCATATGCTGCATTGGCGTTGGCATCCATCTCGAAGAAATGGACATTGTTATTGTCCGTTTTCCTCCAGTCCGGATTGACTGTAGTGCCATCGATCGACAGGCCGGTCTTGGTAACCTGGTCGACAGCGGAGAAATAGACCGTGTGCTTATGGCTTCTCCTGGGACTGTTGTCCTGGAGTTCCTCGGTACAGGAAACGAAGGCCGGGACCAGAAGCGCAAAGGTCAGAAGATAGGATATATATTTTTTCATTCCGTATTATCTGTTAAAAAACATCGTCTTCAATCGGTGTCGGGTCACCTGCCTGATTCGGCTTCTTGTTGACTGTCAGTTCTGCAGAAGCGGTGAGCTCCTGGGAATCGGTGGTAGTATAAGTCGCCGTGATTGTCACAGTGCCTTCCTTTACACCTGTGGCGGTGCCGGCGGAGACAGTGGCGACGGTGTCTTCACTGCTGGACCAGGTGGCATCGGCTGTTACAACGGAAGTAGCGTCGACGCCGTTGGTCGTGGTGGTCAGCGTGAGGATATATTCCCTGGTGCTGCCGATGATTATCTCGGAGGCTTCTTCCGGGTCTATGGAAAGGCTGTAGGAAATAACATCCTTTACAGTCAGGGAAGCCTCGGCGGTAACCGCTTCGGAGGATCCTTCCGGGGTATAGGAAGCTGTGATGGTGGCCGTTCCTCCCTTGACTCCTGTGGCTGTAAGCCCGGAGACGGTAGCAACATCCGTGTCGCTGCTTGTCAAGGTTGCCTCTACCTGGCTGTCCGTGGATACACCGTTCTTAACGGTAGTCAGCGTGACTGTGTAATCCTGTTGATCGAGGGCGTTGATTTCAGCCTCGGCGGGGGTTATCGTCATGCTGTAGGAGATCACGTCATTGACCGTAACGGCGCATACTGCTGTCTTGCTGCCGTCGTTGGTTGTGACAGTGATGTCCGCCGTTCCTGCGGCCACTGCGGTGACTTTACCATCTGTGTCAACCGTAGCCACGTTCCCGTCGCTGCTGGACCATGTCACGCTCCTGTCATCGGCATCTTCCGGCAACACAGTCGCCACCAGGGTCTTTTCTTCCCCTACGTTCAAAGTAAGTTCCTCCTTGTCCAGCGATACAGAGCTAACGGGCGTGGACTCTATGACTACTTCAGCGGAAATTTTGTAGAAGGTCTTCCTCTTAAAGGTAAACGACCTGGCTATTTCCCTTGTATAACTCCCTCCGCTCGGAGTCTTGACGGTAATGTTAAAACCGTTTTCCAGGGTTATGGCAGGCAGATTCAGCCAAAACAGTTTTTCCGTATCTGCATCCAGTTCGACGGGGGTGTCAAACTCCATCGTTATGGTATCACCATTGTCAAGGTCCTCCTCCTTGAATCTCATAGTGGGTTCCCCATCTACGAAAGTAATCTCAGGGTATCCTGCTATGATTTCTGAATTCTTTCCTTGGAAGGTTATGGACTTGACCGCGACACCGTCGCCCTTCAACATTATGCCGAGATATGCACCTGCATGCATGAAAAAGAAATCACCGGTTGCGGACTGGGCGACCATTAGGGGACGGACGCCTACGCCCCGTTTATCGTTGTAGAATTCCTGTCTTTCCGGAATCACGACAGTCAGCTTGCCGGTAGTAGAGCAGGCATTGTCCCTGTCGTAGGGATATATGGCATAATCGAAGCCGGTTTCAATATCCTGTTCAGTAATATGGGCCGGATCTGTACCTACCCTTTCGAATTCTCCCGCGGTCGTACCATCCCTGTCCAGGAACTCATACTGTCTGTTATATGTCCTGGTATAAAAAATACTTACACGGTCTCCGCGGTTCCAGAAAAGATGATAGACGGAATTATCATCCACAGTCGCGAATGCTTTTGACGAAACGTCGGGGACAATTTCTTCAATCATTCCACGAAAACTCGAATCCGGGGTCGTCTTCGGTCCCGAATCCTCCCGTTTGTCACAGGATGCCATGGCCACTACGGAGAGCAGCCCCAGCATAAAAAATGTTTTTTTCATCTCTGAAGGGAAACGTTAGCCAATGATCTCTTCACCACCGGACTCCATTCCGGCCATGATGCCTTCGCTTTCCAACTTGATTTCCTCAACCTGAGGCTGGGTGTAAACGGTTTTGTTCGTTTCCATAATAAAAATAATTTGAAGGTTAATACTCTATTATGATTAAATGATCTGTCTAAATATCTTCGAGGACGATGTTCTTGAAGGCATTAATGTCTTCAATTGAGATTCCAATCTCATTTGTAAGATATTGGGTAATTGTGTCCTCAAGGTTGCCGTTATAATAATTCTTGTTCTTGAAGAAGTCCATTCCGTCTTTGAACAGACCGGAGTTACGTGTCCTGTTTCCGCTGGTCACACCGTTAGCGAAACTAGTCAACTCATAATCAATGGAGCAATCTTTGACGGACACGCCAAGCAATCCTTCTATCAGCAGTCCCCAATAGCCGGTGCGGTCGGATCCGATACGGCAGTGGAAATAGGATGCCTTTCCTGCCTTTGCTGCATTGATATAGGCCATCACTGTCTTTTTGACCTTGTTGACGTCAGACGTCAATGCAGAGATTGAAGCATTATAGTCACACATAACATATGTAACACCGTATTTGCTTGCAAAGGCTTCGCTACCCTCTGTACTCTGGCGTAGATCGATGTCCCATCCGATGTTCAGATAATTGGCCATGACATCCTGCTCCGCATCGGTCGTACTATTGAGATTGGTGCCGCGGAATATCCAGCCGTATTTGATTCTCTTGTTTCCATCGGCGGTGACCATACCACCGAGATCGCGGAAGTTGTTGGCTCTATCATATGCTCCATCACGGTCACTTAGCCTGATCATACGGCGGCGGCCTTCTGTGGTGAAAGTCCCCTTCAAGAGTAAACCGGAACTATCCTCGACCGTGCAGTAATAGGTCTCACCTGGAATCAGGTTGTAAACAACGTCGGATGTCTTGCCACTTGTCGTAGTCTGGGTCCAGATGTCCTCAGTGAGGCTTTGGTCGGCAAAAATTGTAATGGTGGTGGTTCCGGAACTCGGTGTCTCCCATTCAATAGTCACAGGATTGGGAACGTCAATGCGGTCTTCCGTATGCACTAACGTTTCTCCTCCCCAGCCGCTGCCGCTGGAACTGTAAGTCGGAACAGAGGTGGCATAGTTGGCGACGATAGTGAGGGCATTGGTCTGCCCAACCTTTTCATAATTGGTATCTGTATACTGCGTTGCAGCAGCGTCCAAGAAATTCTTGACTTTCTGATTCTCGAGATTGAACACTCCCAGGTCGACGAAGTCGCCGGAGACCTGCTCCCTGATTCTGAGGGTGTAGGAAGCTTCGGCGGGGGCGTAATCGTCATTACCTTCGGTTCTGGCCTTGATGGTGGTCAAACCGATGCCTGTGATCGTAATCCTGTCACCGTCGATGGTGGCGGCGTTCGTGTTGGAAGAAGAGTAAGTCACCGGCGTGATGTTGCCGGACACCGTCTGCGGGAAAGCGTAACTTGAACCAACCGAGTAGCCCTCACCGATGGTCCAGATTATACTGGCGCTGTTGAAGCTCAGTGTCTGCGATGACTTGGGCTTGGTTGTGCTATAGATGGTAACGGTGTGGCTGCTCGACGCAGAACTGCTCTGACTCCAACCGGAACTGTAATAAAGATAATAGGTAGTGCCGTTAGCGGTAGACATATAGCTGTTGGAAGCGTCGTATGTCCAGAAATAATAGTTGTTGCTCGGGGCGTTACCTACAGAAGGCTTGCCGCTGGAACCGGATCCGCGCTGGATATACTTTCCTTCGTTGACAAGCGTGACGCCGCTGACGCTTCCGCTTGCAGCAGTCCAGGTCAAAGATGATGCGTCGGCAACCTGGATCACGTCGCCCGTAGAGGATACATCGACACTAGCGATGCTGCCGTTATTGTTTGCCAGCGCCTTTCCTCCGGACACAATCAGGTACTGCTGGCCGGCGGTGAATTCAGTCACGCGATAGAACGTCGTAGCAGCATTGGTCGTGGCCGTTATGGTATAACTGGCCGTTGCACCGAAATAGGTGTCATCCGCCTCGGCGGTTGCGATAATCTCAGCGTATCCGGCTTTTTTGATAGTCACCTCTCCTGTAGAAGGATTCACTTCAGCCACAGATTCGTCGCTGGACGAATAGGTGACGTCGGTCATATTTCCGGAAAGTGTTGGTTCGGGGAAGTCTCCGCCGGCATCGAAATCATAAGTGACGCTTGTCTGGGAGAAAACGAGAGTCTGTTTCTCTTTATGACCCAACGTATAAAGGTGGAGTTTCTTCCCCTGGTCGCTTTCGTCTCTGCTGTAGTGGAAACCTGTTCCGTCACTGTAGGTTAGGAGGTATTGGTATGCTCCGCTGGAATTCTGGGCGCTCCTGATCTGGATGCCGTCTTCTGCCTGAACGAACGTGTGGTAATACTTGGTGCCGCCGCTCGACATCTCGTTGTTTTCCTTGATCTGGATTGCGGCGTCGGAGTTCCCGCCGTCGGAGGAGTAGAAGACATAATAGCCATCGGCATTCGTGACATTGTAGGCCCAGGATTCACCGTCGCAGGCGTGTTTCTCTCCTGTATTCTCAATGGTTACGGCATAACGGGACAGGTCCTGACCGGCTTTGGGAACGACTTCGTTGCCGATCACCGTCACGGGAATTGCGTAATTGTTGGATTGCTGGTCCGCCATAGGAGCGAAAGCCAGGCTGTTTTCCCCGTTTACATACACAAGCAGATAGACGCCGTCTTCAGGTTGTTCGCCCGGTTCGAGAGGAACCTCGCCGCCAGTACCGGGATCCGGTGTATTTGAATCATCGAAGGCGACGTTTATGGACTTGACGAGGCCGGAGGAGAAAGAGGCTGCTTCATCAAGGGTTAAAGTATAATCATAGGTATATGAA
>Ga0256404_1005387_pt1 | contig 22703 bp, 23 predicted proteins | sample RumenRJG_01DNA_FD_185990 | JGI IMG/M metagenome (GOLD analysis project Ga0256404, IMG submission 185990) | Bovine rumen microbial communities from Lethbridge, Alberta, Canada - RJG_01 | ecosystem: Host-associated > Mammals > Digestive system > Stomach > Rumen | place: Canada: Alberta | collected...
GAAACGGCGAGTTCAATCTTTATCGTTTCTATGTAAACTATATCAACCGTGTGGTGCAGCCATTACAGTTAGAAGCCAAAATGCCTGTTGATGCCGATTTTGCCAAATCAACAAAATACTGGTGGGGTTCATTTGGCGAAAACTATGCTTTCTACACCATTGGCAACAGCATCTATCGCTTCGACTATTACGAAATGGAACGCTTCGAGCCAGCAACAGCCAAGAAGCTCATCACATTTGATGCCGATGAAGAGATTATTGATGTGTTCCCCCTCACCACAGGTATGGGACTACGTGACGAAGACGACTGCACCATTGTACTGCTCTACAAGAAAGCCACCAACACCAGCAGTTTGTTTGTTTACAACACCGTGACTGGCAAGAAGATAAAGGAATACAAGGATATTATACCAGGAAAGGCAAGAAAAGTGGAAAAGGTGATGTAAAGCCTCCCCAGCGCGAAGCGGAGCTTCGCTATTATCTCCTTCGCTTATTCAGATGCACCGGCTTTGCCGACAGCATCTGCTCAGTCGATGACCTTCGGTTGAAGATTGAACATTGAAGATTAGTCGGCTATGCCGATATAATATTTAAATCTTTCTTGGGGCTAACCAACAGCTTGAGTTTCTTGCTGCAAAAAATCAATGTTCAAAACTCAATGTTCAAAGCTGTTGGTTGATATTTTTTGCACTTATTGTGCAATGGCGCATCAGCGCTACATTTTCCAAGCTTAAGCATGATAACCCGACAAAGGAGGGGCTTATATTTGACTAAATGCCGTTGGGAGCTTGCTCATATAAGGCTTTAGACAAATTGAAGCGAAGGCTTTAAAGCCATTCATGCTTAAGCATTTTCTTTATGCTTTTAGTTTCCTCCGTAGAGTTCCTTGAGAGTTTTGCTCGAAAAATTATCGTAAAATTGGTTTTTCTTTAAAACTCAAAGTTCTTAAAAAAAATCTCAAGTAAAATATTCACTTCAATATTTACATTCCATCAGGACGGCTGTTAGCCGAACTGCCACTCATCTGTGGCATTCCGCTAAGAGCAATCCTTATCTGCATCAAAAGGTCGGCGTAGTGAGCACGAGTATCAGCATCAGCGGTACGAGCTTTCTGCAATCGACCTTTTATCATGTTCAAGCCAGCCAGAGCATAAGGTTTCTGCTCATCAACCATATTCACACGCCATGCCTTGGCTAAGTTTGCCACCACCTTGCGCTGAATATGCTTTGTCCACAGAGATGTTTTCTTTCCACTAACGGTAGAGCTGAACACATAGTTAACCAAATCGGTGATATATTCCATTGGTTTGTAGCCGTCAGGCATATAGCTGTGCTTGCTCACAAGGTTTATTGTCATGGCACTTGTCAACTTGTCAACAACATCATCGGCAATACCAAAGATAAGGTTCTCGGGCACACGGTTAAGGCGTCTTACATAAGGTTCGCTAACAAGCCATGTTGGCTCATTGAACACATTAGCATTAATCCAAGCCAAGGCACGTTTCTGTGTAGCACGGCTAACAGGAGTATAAACCACACCATCCTGCTCGGCACTCTTGAAATCGTGATAACAACCGCTGATATTTGTAGCCACATGACGCATATAACGTCCCATCTGTGCAACAACATTCTTATAGGCAAACTTCAGTTGCACATCCATGTCGCCCTCCTTGTAGTTCCACTCAGGAATCTTCTTAACAATGCGCTTAAGGTTCTTGATACCATAATCGCTTGCCTTCATTGCATCATCACCAAGGTCTTCGGTCTGCGCATGAGGATCATTGTCAGAACCTTCACCACCAAACCAATAGCGTGGACTCTCCTTCAACTTGGCAATAGTCATCTTGTTTAATATCAGGCGTTCCTCCTCGGCATCCTTAGCATCTGGGAAATAGCGATAGCCCCAGTTGATAGCCCACTTATCATAGTCGTTGATGCGTGGGAAGATACCTTTTTCTGATATGTTATCCTCTGGCTGAGCAACATAGTTGAAACGAGCATAATCCATGATCGAAGCGGTGTGACCATGTTCTTCTACCCAAGCCTTGTCACGCAGTTTCTCTACAGGTGTAGCCGAGCTGGCACCCATGTTATGACGCAAGCCAAGAGTGTGTCCAATCTCGTGTGAGGAAACAAAACGTATGAGCTGTCCCATCAGTTCGTCGTCGAACTCAGGTTTCTGCGCCCTCTTGTCAACACATCCTGCCTGCACCTGATACCAGCTGTGCAACAGCTGCATCACATTATGATACCACCCTACATGACTTTCAAGAATCTCACCTGTTCGTGGGTCGCTACAATGAGGACCGTAGGCATTAGGAATGTCACTTGCAAGATAGCGGATAACAGAATAACGTGCATCCTCTAAGCTCATGGTAGAATCGTTAGGCCAGTCTTTAGCAGCAATAGCGTTCTTGAAACCAGCAGCCTCGAAAGCCACGTTCCAGTCCTCTACACCAGCTTTCAGATAAGGACGCCATTTTGCAGGTGTTGCAGGGTCGATATAATAAACTATCTGCTTCACTGGTTCCACCAGTTCGCCTCGCTTATAAGCCTCTATATCCTTAGGTACAAGGCGGTAGCGTGTAACCACCTTCTTGCGTGTCACCTCTTGCTGGTTATCGCTGAACTCATTGAACTCCTCGGTAAAATATCCCACTCGTGGGTCGAAGGTTCTAAACTTCATTGGTTCTTTTGGCAACAGCACAAACGAAGTGTTCATCTTCAATGTCACATTACCTGTTGCCTGACCAGCAGGAAGTCGGGTCATAGCCTTAGAAGCAAAGGTTCTCACCGTAACCACCTCGGTATTTATAGGAAAAGTGTGGATATAGTCGATATAAGACAGGTCTTTCTTGTAGTTGGCAATACCCAATCTTGATTTCATGTTGCTGTTAATGGCAAACACATCAATATCAGAATTGAACAAGCCTGTTACCTCCACACTATAGAGCTTTGCACCTGTTGAATCGGTAACAGTAGAGTCTATCTTTGCATTGAAAACAATTGGATCTTGTGTAGAGTTTTTCACAGCCAATGCAATAGCATCGGTAGAGTCTGTGCGAGTGTCGTAGAGATTGGCACGCAGATACATCTGTTTACCTCTTTTCTCCCAATATAGCACCTGACTGTTAGCGAGTTCACCTCCATAAACGCCTGCATCTACAGGAGTAGAAACGAAACGGGTGTTCACCATCAGCAGTCTGCCAAGCAAACTATCTGGTATCTGGAAATAATATTTATCCTTGTGAAACTGCACATTGAAAAGTCCGTTCTTAGCAGGTGTTCGCACCTCAGTTTTCACAGGAGCAGCATTCTTCTTTTTCTTCTTTGCCTCAGCGGGAGCTGCCATCATAACGGCAGCAAGGGCAAGCACAAAAAATTTCTTCATGTTATTCTTTTTATTTTTCGTGCACGAAGATAATCAAAAGAATTGAAATAGAAAAACAATTCAGGGGGTTAATAATATATCACATGCTGGTCGGTGCTAGTTTGAATCACTAGTAAATCCTGTTTCAAAAAAAGAAAAAACATATTTACGATAAAATTAACGGCTAATTGGCGATAATTAACGGAGAAAAAATGAGCATCAAATGGATAACCAGAAGTTGTTTTTAACATAAAACATAGTGAAAAAGAAATAAAAAGGAGAAAAAATGGCATAGGGTTTGCAGAGAATAAAAGAAATAAAGTATTTTTGCAAAGAAAGTAAAGACCCCTCCCATGACGCTTCGCTATTGAACCAAAGGTCACTGACCATCGGGAAGTAATATTGAATATTGAACATTGAAGATTAGTCGGCTACGCCGATATAATATTTCATTTTTTCCATTTTTCAATCTTTCCATATTATGATACGAAGTATGCATCGTACTAAATCGAGGTGAGGGTGCTTCTCATGTCTGCTAACGCAGAATACAAGAATAACATAAATTACAAAGATATGGATTTAAAAGATTTAGAAAAACAAGTTTATCAGCAGGACTTAGGCAATGGCTTTGCCTTGTCAGAGGCTTTTCCTGCTTTGATGCGCAAAGTGTATGTGTGGATGACAATGGCTTTAGCCATTAGTGGTGTAACAGCTTATGGAGTGGCAAGTTCTCCTAATCTGCTTTATCTTATTCTTAACAACAGAATTCTGTTCTTTGGAATAATCATTGCAGAGTTGGTATTGGTGTGGAAGATTTCATCAAGTGTATGGAAGCCTAACCGCTCACTCACAACAACAACATTGATGTTTATCATCTTCTCTATGCTTAATGGTGCCACAATGTCGTATATCTTTGTGTTGTTTGCTCCAGAGGCTATCGTGAAGACTTTCTTCGTTACAGCAGGTACTTTCGGTGCAACAGCATTATATGGCTACACCACAAAGAAAGACCTTGTTAGCTTTGGCAGTTTCTTTATGATGGGCCTTATTGGTCTTATCATCGCAGGTGCAGTAAACATCTTCCTACAGAGCAGTATGATGGATTTAATCATCAGTATTGCAGGTGTAGTGCTGTTCATTGGTCTTACAGCATGGGACAGTCAGCAGATAAAGAGACAGTTGGCTATGATGCCTGATCTTAGCGAGGGCAGTCAAAAGGTTGCTCTGTCGGGTGCATTAAGTCTGTATCTCGACTTCATCAACCTTTTCATTTATTTATTGCGTATATTCGGAAGAGAAAGATAATGAAGAAAATTAGTGTAGCTGCAGTTGCAGCAGTATTCGTATTGAGCAGTTGTGGTATCACAACAAACGGTACATCAGGTAATGATGCCGCTAACGTACTGAATGGTGTGTTGGGTTCTATCTCAAACCCTAATAATATTGGTAACGTACTTTCAAGTGTGTTGGGTATCGACAAACCATCGGTAAACGACATTTACGGCACATGGTATTATGCCACTCCTGGTGTGGCTTTCACAAGCGAGAACACACTGGCAAAGGCTGGTGGTGAGGTTGTAGCAAGTCAGATAAAAGATAAATTGGCAGGCTACTATAGTAGCGTAGGCCTCAAAAAGAGTAACACCATGTTCACCTTTAACAAGAACAACACTTTCTCAGGAAAGGTTGACGGCAAGAGCGTAAGCGGTACATGGACCTATGATGCCAACAACCAGAAGATTACATTGAAAACCTTACTATTCACTATCCCAGTATATGCAAAGAAAACAAGCAACGGCATGAGTTTCCTTATGGAATCAAAGAAGTTGCTCACCGTTCTGCAGACAGCAGCAGCCCTAACAGGAAACAGCAACCTACAGGCTATCGGTGAGTTAAGCAAGAACTACGATGGTGTGAGAATGGGATTCGACATGAAGAAATAATTCCCATCAAAAAAGTTCTCCTTTGCGTAATCGTGCAAAGGAGAACTTTTTTGAAATGTGGAACCGAAGGTCATCGGCAGAGTACTTGCTGTCGGCGAAGCCAGTGCATGAATAAGAAGAAATACGACTAATTCCACATTTCTAATTCGTAATTCCAAATTCTAATACTCCTCCTTGCTCTATCATCTCGTGAGTGATATAATTGTGTGGATAATCCTTTCCGTTGAAAGACACTTTCTTTTTCCCAGCATTTTCCTTTAAAGCATTCTCAACTATGATGGTGAGATTACCGATGCGAATCTTATCGAAAGTTGGGATGCCCAACACATAACGGTCTGACGCAGGAGAAGGATAAAAGCCTAATGCAGAGAACACATACCAGGCATCACTATCAGGGATACTGTTATTAATGAAATCAAGATTATCAACAGCCTTTTTCCAATTAGCAGAACGTTTAAGCAATAGCTGATAATCGCTGTCCTTGCCTAATTTCTTAGCTACCTGAGCCAAACAATAGGCTGCCAAATCATTATCATAGTTACCCTTAGTATAAGGAACAGAGAGAATGCTCCTACGCATAGCTTCATAGGCTTTTTCGGTCTTGATGCTTCTTACACCCTTTAGTAAAGCATCAGCCAATACAATTGTGGCATAATGAGTATCAGACACAGAAGCCTCGTTGTTGCATGCAGGAAAATCAGGAATACTGCCACTCTGCTCATACATATCAACAAGATTCTGCATCATGGTACCATACTGTGGTTCGATAATTAGATTCAATGGATTTTGTGCACGATAGGTATAAGGCAGAGGATAGTCCATATATGTGCGACGATAGATAGCCTTACCACCTATCTTTCCAAAGGAATAAACCATTACACTATCTTCGTGAGCGAATGTAGGAAACCTACCGTCCTTATCGCTGAAGGCACGAGGAAGGAAACTGTTGCGATAGATTGCACTATAGAACTTATCGACAGCCTCGGCATCGCTACTTTCAACATCTATACGACTAAGACGACGAATCCACGACTCGGCAATGCGACAGCGAGTGTCGTAGAACTCCCAATGAGGAATTTCCTCCTGCATATTGTTCCAAGCACCCTTTAAATCAACAAAACTGGTGGATGCCTTCACTAACAGTTCTTCATTACGTGCAACATCAAAAGCAACCCAAGCATACTGAACAGAGTCAACAGTATCAATGCCCCATGAAGAAATCTGATCCTGAAAGGCTACTATGAAATAGCCATTGATACCAGCTTTCTCTCCCTGAGCATTTAACTGACGATGAATAGGATTGCAACCATAGACGATATTTCTAACGGTATCAACCTTTAACCATCCCTCATGTAGGTCGCTATTAGCCTGAACAACAAAATAGGCACGACCATATTTCTGATACTTGAAACGGAAAAAAGCACTATGACTCATACCTGTCATCTCAGCCTTTAGATGTTCATCAGGCAAAACGACAGAATAGTAATCAGGATGTCCCTCCTCACCTTCATGAGAAAAACGAGAGGCGCGTGCCGATGGTTGTAGGCGCAAACTATTCATCAAAGGCATAAGAGTGAAAGAGCCGTAATCCTGAGCCTTCACTCCATTAAGCCAATGACTTGAGCGGAAACCTTGAAAGAGAGTATTGTCATATCTATATGGAGAAACACCAAACTGTTCACCCTCCACATTCTGCGGTGTCCATGAGTTCATACCGAAAGGTTCAAGAACAGCAGGAATATTCAGAGCTGTTGTGTCAGTAGGATTTATTGTGCTTATACGCTGAAGCAATCCCAGTTTCTCAGCTCTATTAATACGCTTACGCATATATTTCTTTAGCTGACTCCAAGTATAGAAACCATCCTTGTCAGACTCACGGAAGAGTTTCACAGGCTGCTCATTATGCAGAATCTGAACAATAATATTCTTACCATTACTATAGAAAACTATCTGAAGATTGGCAGCCATAGGAATGGCCTTATCCATATCATCGAAACGCTCATCGCTAAGAGTGCTTAGTCCCATCAGCGAAAGCAGACGATAAAGACTGCTGTCGTGCCCGAAACGAAGAGTAGCACCATGACGGTTTTGTGATATGTATCTATCAGCCTCAGCCTCTATGTTTTTCCAAAGACTGATAGCAGAACGCTGAGGAACCCCATAGTTGTCGGGCGACTGACCATTGACTACCCACATACGTTCGTTGGCTTCCTCATAAAGAGTGCGCATCTCGTTGTCGGTGAAATAATCAAAGAGATTGACTTTTAGACTGGTATTTTGAATATCAGAAGCTATAACATAGAAGTCACGCATGAACTTTTCGGGATTGCTCACACGGGTGATAACCTTGAAAAACTGCGATGTGAAACGCTCAGCATCAATATCGCTATCGTAACGATAGTTCTTTATCAACCTTTCTTCCTCATCACTACTATATGCTATCCAGCACATATCAGTTTCATCTTTTCTCTCAGAAAGAGCCATGTGATTATCTGTATTGCGTGAGCGCAATACATTAAAGAAAGCCGACATGCTGTCATAACAACGAGGCATAGTACTACTAAAGCCCTCAACCTGAGCACCAGAAGCAAAAGCCTCAGGGAAAGCAGAAAGCATTCTGCAAGCAATACCTTCGTGCTGCGATATACCAAGAGGAGTGAGCATACCTATATTTGTCTGAGCATCCTTCCACACCTTGTTCAATACTTTCTGCGCCTTTTTTCCCTGAGCAGTAAGGTTTGACTTATCAGCAAACTGTGCAAGAACATCTTTATATTGACTCTCATTAGCCAACCAACGACTACCATGACGGGCATAATGAGAAATAAGAATTGGTTTGTAACCATCAGGAGCATCCACAGCCCCACTCCTCTTGGGTGCATGATAAGCATAATAAACTCCTCCCATCTGTTCATTTGTTTTTTGAGCAGACAATGACATTGTACCGAATAGTGCCAATAATATAAAAATAAGTTTATGAGTTTGCGAGGTCATGAGATGATAAGTTTATAGTTTATTGTTTACTGTTTACAGTTTATGAGTTTTGTAAACTACTAATGCGGCAAAGATAAGAAAAAAAACAATAATATGCGATTTTGAGAATAAAAATTCACTGGTGATTATTTTTATTAAAAACTCAGTAATCACCGTTATAATACGCATAATTATGCGATATGTTATACTGCACAATTACATTTTTGTAATTTATCCAGCATTTTATTAACAAATAATTTGGCTATATATACAAAAAGTTGTATTTTTGCACCCACAAGTTGAATAAAAATACATTATTATGAAGGTTAAGAACAGTAGAATGGAAGCTCTGAAGATGCTTATTTCAAGCATGGAATTAGGTTCACAAGAAGAAGTTCTTCAGGCACTAAAAAAAGAGGGATTCAAACTTACTCAAGCTACTTTAAGTCGCGACTTAAAACAATTAAAGGTAGCCAAGGCTGCATCTATGAACGGCAAATATGTATATGTATTGCCTAACGAGACTATGTATAAACGCATCCACAAGCCTCTGTCAGCAGTAGAGATGATGAACACTCCAGGATTTATCTCTATCAACTTTTCGGGCAACATGGGCGTTATCAAGACCCGTCCTGGATACGCAAGCAGCATAGCATACAACATTGACAACAGCGACATTCCTGAAATATTGGGAACAATAGCTGGTGACGACACAATATTCATAGTAGTAAAAGAAGGAGCAAATAAAAACAACATCATAGAAGGTCTCAACGGTATTATACCAAACATATAAAAAACAATAATGGAAGAAATAAAGGTAATGGTTGCCGACGAATCACATATTAAATATGTCGAAACCATACTGCAGACTATTGCTGACGCTGCCAAGGTTCGTGGCACTGGTATAGCTAAGCGTTCACCAGAATACGTCGCAACAAAGATGAGAGAAGCTAAAGCCGTCATTGCCCTGCAGGGTGAAAAATTTGCAGGCTTCAGCTACATAGAAACATGGGGAAACAAGCATTACGTGACTACATCAGGACTTATTGTTCATCCTGATTTCAGAGGTCTCGGACTTGCCAAAAGAATAAAGAATGTGACATTCACATTAGCACGAAAGCGATGGCCTAATGCAAAGATATTCTCATTGACATCTGGTTCTGCCGTAATGAAGATGAACACCCAACTGGGTTATCATCCCGTTACCTTTGCCGACCTCACCGATGACGAAAGTTTCTGGAAAGGATGTGAGGGATGTGTAAACCATGATGTATTGGCAAGAACAGGACAGAAATACTGTATCTGCACAGCAATGCTCTTTGACCCAGAAGAACATCTTCCTGCAAAACTTCCACAGGAGGTGCTTGACAGAATAAACAGAATAGACGGAAGCAATAAATAAAGCACAAAATAGATTATTATGGCAAAGAAGAAAGTTGTCGTAGCCTTCTCAGGCGGTCTCGACACATCATACACAGTAATGAAGCTCGCCCAAGATGGCTGGGATGTTTATGCTGCATGTGCCAACACTGGTGGATTCAGCGAAGAACAGCTAAAGAAAAACGAGGAGAATGCCTATAAATTGGGCGCAGTAGAGTATGCTACTCTTGACGTTACTCAGGAATATTACGAGAAGAGTCTGAAATATATGATTTTCGGAAATGTACTGCGTAACAACTGCTACCCTATCTCTGTTAGTTCAGAGAGAATTTTCCAGGCTATAGCCATAGCACGATATGCAAACGAGATTGGTGCCGACGCTATCGCTCATGGCTCTACCGGAGCAGGCAACGACCAAATTCGTTTTGATATGACATTCCTTGTTATGGCACCAGGAGTGGAAATTATCACCCTTACACGTGACAAGGCACTCTCACGTCAGGAAGAAGTGGACTACCTCAATGAGCACGGATTCTTTGCCGACTTTACTAAACTAAAATATTCATATAACGTTGGTATTTGGGGTACCAGCATTTGTGGTGGTGAGCTTCTTGACCCAACACAGGGATTGCCTGAGGAAGCCTATCTCAAACATGTCACAGCCAAGGAAAAAGAAGCTGAACTGAAGATCACCTTCAAGAATGGTGAGATCGACGCTGTTAATGGCGAACATTTTGACGATAAGATAAAGGCAATACAGAAGATTGAAGAGATTGGTGCCAGCTATGCTATCGGCAGAGACTGCAATGTTGGCGACACCATTATTGGTATCAAGGGACGTGTTGGCTTCGAGGCTGCTGCTCCAAAACTGATTATTGAAGCACACAGATTGTTGGAAAAGAGCACTCTAAGCAAGTGGCAGCAGTATTGGAAAGACCAGTTGGGCAACTGGTATGGAATGTTCCTCCACGAGAGTCAGTATCTGGAGCCTGTTATGCCCGACATGGAAGCTTTCCTTACAAGCAGCCAGCGTCACGTGAACGGAACAGCCATTCTAAAACTTCGTCCATACGGTTTCGAAACTATTGGTGTTGATTCTGACGAAGACCTCACCAAGAGCAAGCTCGGAGAATATGGCGAGATGAACCACGGATGGACAGCCGACGATGCCAAGGGTTTCATCAAGATAACATCTACTCCACTCCGTGTGTTCTACGGAATGCACCCAGAAGAGAAAAGATAGTTTGGAATGACGAATTTGGAATTACAAATTATTCTAATTACGAGTTACGAATTTGAAATTAATAATTCAAAATTACTAATTTATAATTGCGCTTTGCGCAACTAATTCAAAACTAATAATTCGTAATTCAAAATTAGGATTTGTGCTTTTTCTTTGATGATGCAACTTTTCAATAATCCATTGCGTCTAACATACAAAGAAACTTTAAAGCATACTATTATGTCAACAGGAAAAAGAATTTATCGTTCGGATGACCGCATCTTAGGTGGTGTATGTGCAGGACTTGCAGAATACTTTGAGTTTGATGCCACATGGGTACGCATTTTATATGCCTTACTCACTTTCTGCACCGCCTTTAGCGGATGTATTCTCTACATCATCATGTGGATTGTCATCCCCGACAAGAACAGACTTTTATGATAAAGATAGGAATTCTCGGTGCAGCAGGTTATACAGGAGGTGAGCTTATACGTCTCTTGATTAACCATCCTGAAGCCGAAATAGTTTTCGCAAATAGCGAGAGTAATGCCGGCAACCTTGTGGCTGATGTTCATGAAGGATTGTTAGGCGAAACCCAACTAAAATTCACGGATCAGCTACCTTTTGACAAGGTAGATGTAGTTTTTTTCTGCTTCGGTCACGGCAAGAGCGAAGCATTCATGAAAGAACACGATATCCCTGCCAATGTTAAGATCATAGACTTAGCACAGGATTTCCGCCTGCATCCACAATCACTTCCAGATGCAAATGCAGTAGTACGTCCTACTGCCAGCTGCCATGATTTTGTTTATGGTCTTCCAGAGATTAACCGAGATATTATTTCCCAAGCCAAACATGTTGCCAACCCAGGTTGTTTTGCCACCTGCATACAGCTTGGGCTTATGCCTGCGGCAGCCATGCACCTTATAAACAGTGATGTAGCTGTTAATGCCATTACAGGCTCTACTGGTGCTGGTCAGAAACCAGGTGCCACAACACATTTTTCATGGCGCAACAACAACCTAAGTATCTATAAAGCATTCAAGCATCAGCATGTACCAGAGATAAGAGAGAGTATCACTCAGGTGCAAGGTTATCTTGACGCAAGCATTGACTTTATTCCTTACCGAGGAGACTTCGCACGTGGTATTTTTGCTACCGAAGTAATCAAGACAGACAAACCTCTTGAAGAGATCGTTGCAGGTTATAAGGAGTTCTACAAGGATGCAGTCTTTACACACTACAGCGACAAAGCAATAGACTTGAAACAGGTGGTAAACACCAACAAAGCTATTGTTCATTGCGATAAGATTGATGACAAGTTGCTCATCACCTCTTGTATCGATAACCTGCTAAAGGGCGCTGTGGGACAGGCTGTACAAAACATGAACATCATGTTTGGAATTGACGAGACATCAGGGTTAAAACTTAAAGCAAGCGCATTTTAATTATGAAACTATTTGATGTATATCCACTTTTTGACATCAATATTGTCAAAGGTGAAGGAACAAAGGTTTGGGATGAAAAAGGACAGGAATATCTTGACCTTTACGGCGGTCATGCCGTTATCAGCATAGGTCATTGTCACCCACACTATACAGCAGCTATCACCAAGCAGCTCAATGCTCTTGGATTCTATAGTAATTCGGTAATCAACAAATTGCAAGTGACACTTGCTGAACGTTTGGGAAAGATTAGTGGATACGACGACTACCAGTTCTTTCTTATCAATTCAGGAGCAGAGGCTAATGAGAATGCTCTGAAGTTGGCATCGTTTACTAATGGTCGCAAACGTGTACTGGCATTAGAAAAGTCGTTCCATGGTCGCACATCACTTGCTGTAGAGGTAACAAACAATCCTAAGATTGTTGCACCTATCAACGATAATGGACATGTGACATTCTTACCTATAAACAACCTTGAGGCTTGGGAAAAAGAACTTGCCAAAGGAGATGTATGTGCCGTTATTCTGGAATGTATCCAGGGTGTTGGCGGATGCAATATGGTTACTAAGGAGTTTGCTCAGGGATTGGCAAAAGCCTGCAAGAAGTATGGAACCATTCTTATATGCGACGAGATACAATGCGGCTATGGACGTACCGGTAAGTTTTTTGCGCATCAATGGCTCGACATCCGTCCCGACCTTATCACAGTAGCAAAGGGCATTGGAAATGGTTTCCCCATTGGAGGACTACTCATTTCACCAAACTTCACTCCTGTATATGGCAGATTAGGCACAACCTTCGGTGGAAACCACCTTGCTTGTTCGGCAGCGCTGGCTGTTCTTGATGTCTTTGAGAACGAGGGACTTGTTGAAAACGCACACCTCGTGGGCGAATATTTCATAGAACAACTCAAGGAACTGCAAAAAACAGAATCACACATCACAGATGTACGTGGCAAGGGCTTGATGATTGGTGTAGAGATGGACATTCCACAAAAGGATGTAAGACACAAACTTATATATGATGAGCACGTGTTCACTGGCTGTGCTTCTACTAATATTCTAAGAATACTACCTCCACTCGTACTTACCAAAGACGATGTGGATGAGTTCATGAAGAGATTCAAGAAGGTACTAAAAACTTTTTAACTATGAAGATTTCTATAATTGGAGCAGGTGCTATGGGAGGTGCTTTTGCAGAAGGACTGCTAAAAACGAGCACCTTTAAAGCAAACGACATTACCGTTGCCGACCCATACAAACCTACTCTTGACCACTTTAAAAAAGAAGGAGCTAACGTTACATCAAACAATAGCTCTGCCGCAAAGAATGCAGATATTGTTGCCGTGGTAGTGAAGCCATGGCTCGTAGAGCAAGTCCTTACCGAAATAAAAGATGAACTTGACTACAACAAACAACTGCTGATAGTTATTGCTGCTGGCATTTCGTCAGCAAGCATAAAGACATGGATGAATAAGGACGGAGCTACTCCGCACTTCTTCCTCACCATTCCTAATATTGCCATTTCAGAAAAGGCAAGTATGACATTCATTGTTCCTGTTGACGCCACAACTGAAGAAACACAAACCATAAGCAACATCTTCGATGAACTGGGGGGAAGCATTATTACCGAAGAAAAACTCCTTGGAGCAGGAACAACACTCGCTTCATGTGGCATTGCATACGCTATGCGCTATGTGCGTGCTGCAGCCGAAGGCGGTGTGGAACTCGGCTTCAAAGCCAAGGACGCAACAAAGATTGTGTTGCAGACCATGGAAGGAGCGGTAAAACTGCTACAAGCAACAGGCGAACACCCTGAAGCGGCTATTGACAAGGTTACAACACCTGGGGGAGTAACCATCAAGGGACTAAATGCCATGGAACACTATGGCTTCAGCAATGCCGTTATAGAAGGGCTGAAAGCAGGCTGTAAATAAGAGCACAAAAGATACTGCACAAAGTTTCTTGTTTGTGCAGTATTTTTCATTTCTTTACACAAGTTTAAAGAAATAAACATTAGGTGTACCTATCTCTAAGAAAAAATTCATACTTTTGTCCGAAATTAAATACTAAAGACGAATAAACATGGAAGAATCAATCAAACAAATCGGAGAACGATTAAAAGGACTCCGTGAGGTTCTCGACATACCAGCCGAAGAGATTGCTGAACTCTGTGGCATCACACTCGAGCACTACATGAAGATTGAAGCTGGCGAAGCTGACCCATCAGTATATCGCCTTAGCAAAATATCTAAGAGATATGGTATTGACCTTGATGTGCTTCTCTTTGGAGAGGAGCCTCGTATGAGTACATATTATCTCACCCGAAAGGGAAAAGGACAGGAAATAGACCGTAACGATGATTATAAATATCAAAGTCTGGCTGCAGGATTCCGTGGCAGAAAGATGGACCCTTTCTTTGTTCAGGTTGACCCCCTTCCAGGTAACACCAATCACAATCAAAACCACCACGATGGTCAAGAGTTTGACTATATCCTCAAGGGTAGTCTTGAGCTTACCATTGATGACAAGGTACTGGTGTTGAATCCTGGCGACAGCATTCACTTTGATGGTTCACGTCCGCATTGCATGCGAGCGCTCAATGATGAACCAGTAAATTTCATTTGCGTAATCATTTAAAAAGAGATAATAAAAATGATCGAGAGATTTCTTAAGCAGACTCAATTCTCTTCAGAGGAAGACTTCAAAAAGAACCTGCAATTCATTATTCCTGAGAATTTCAATTTTGCCTACGATGTCATGGACGAATGGGCACGCATAGAACCAAACAAGGTATGCTTGTTGTGGACCAGCGAACGTGGCGAAGAGGTAAAGACAACATACAAGCAATTCAAGGAGCAAACAGACCAGACCGCTTCTTACTTCCAGACTTTAGGTATTGGCCGTGGAGACAAGGTGATGCTTATCCTTAAACGACACTATCAATGGTGGTTGAGCATGATGGCATTATGCAAGATTGGTGCTATAGCTATTCCTGCCACACACATGCTCACAAAGCATGACATCGTTTACCGCAACAATCGTGCAAGCGTAAAAGCAATAATCTGCGTAAACGACGAATATGTTACCACTCAAGTGAAGGAAGCGATGACCGAAAGTCCTACAGTGAAAAAACTTGTTGCTGTAAACTCCATGATTGAAGGTGAGAAGGCTGTTCCAGAAGGCTTTCACAACTGGCACGAAGAATGGGCACAAGCTCCACATTTCCGTCGTCCAGAAAATGTCAATGAGAACGACGACACCATGTTGATGTATTTCACCAGCGGAACAAGTGGTGAACCAAAGATGGTTGCTCATGACCACTTGTATGCTTTAGGTCACCTCACGACAGGTGTTTTCTGGCATAACCTCAATGAAAATAGTCTGCACCTTACCGTTGCTGATACAGGTTGGGGTAAGGCAGTATGGGGCAAGCTCTATGGTCAGTGGTTTGCAGGCGCTACAGTATTTGTTTATGATCACGAGAAGTTCACTGCTGAAAAGATTATGCGTGCTATGGAGAAGTATCATGTTACTTCGTTCTGTGCACCACCTACCATTTATCGTTTTATGATATTGGAAGACTTCAGCAAATACGATCTGAGCAGTCTAAAGTATTGCACAACAGCAGGCGAAGCAATGAACCCATCTGTTGAGGATACATTCTTCAAACTCACAAACATACATATCATGGAGGGGTTCGGACAGACAGAAACAACAATGACCTTAGGCACCTTCCCTTGGATAAAACCCAAACCAGGAAGTATGGGCAAACCAAATCCACAGTATGATGTATGTATTCTGCGTGAAGACGGAACAGCTTGTGAGGATGGAGAGAAAGGTGAGATATGTATCAAAACCATTAACGGCAAACCATACGGCTTGTTCAAAGGTTATTATCGTGATGATGAAAAGACACATGAAGTGTGGCACGATGGCATTTATCACACAGGTGATATGGCATGGCGCGATGAAGATGGCTACTACTGGTTTGTTGGTCGTACAGATGATGTTATCAAGAGTTCTGGCTACCGCATTGGTCCATTCGAGGTTGAAAATGCTCTTATGACTCATCCTGCCGTTGTGGAATGTGCCATTACTGGTGTCCCCGACCCTATCCGCGGAATGGTTGTAAAGGCAACAGTAGTATTGTCGAAAGACTATAAGGCTAAAGCAGGAGACGAACTCATAAAGGAGTTGCAGAATCATGTGAAGCATGAAACTGCTCCTTATAAGTATCCTCGTGTCATCGAGTTTGTTGATGAACTGCCAAAGACCATCTCAGGAAAGATTCGTCGTGTAGAAATACGCGATAATGATTCAAAGAAGTAAATTTGAGTCAGTGAGTTTATAAGTTTTTGAGTTGATGAATATTTGAGTTGATGAGTTGCAAGCTCACAACAAAAATAAAAACTCAAAAACTTATAACTAAACAACTTACTGAACTCAATACCATATACTTACAGAACTTATAAACTCAAGCCCTAACATTTAAATAGAGACGATGAAACGAATAGTAGTAAAAGTGGGCAGTAATGTGCTGACCCGAAATGATGGAAAACTCGACGTAACACGTATGTCGGCTATTGTTGACCAGTTAGTGTGGCTACGTCGGCATGATTACGAAATAATACTCGTTTCTTCTGGTGCTGTATCAGCAGGAAGAGATGAGCTACATCCCGACCACGAGCTTGATAGCGTGGAACAACGCCAGCTCTTCTCGGCTATGGGACAGGTAAAGTTGATGACTCTCTACTATGACCTTTTTAGGGAATACAATATCAAAGTGGGGCAGGTGTTGACAACCAAAGATAACTTTGAGAATGAAGACTCATACCAGAATCAGGAGCGTTGCATCTCTACCATGCTTGAGAATGGCGTGTTGCCTATTGTCAACGAGAACGACACCGTGTGCCTAACAGAGTTGATGTTTACTGATAATGATGAGCTCTCAGGACTTATTGCTGAGATGATGCAGGCAGAAACTCTTGTTCTTCTTACAAATGTAGATGGAATATACAACGGAGATCCCAAAGATCCAAACACACGTATTATCCCATCTGTTTACTATGATCGAGACATCAGCGAGTATGCTTCTGACGAGAAGAGTTCTAACGGACGAGGCGGTATGGCATCAAAAGCAAAGACTGCTCATGAGATTGCCAACAAGGGTATCCGTGTTATCATAGCCAACGGCAACACTCCAAATATTCTTATAAACCTGAAGGAGCAACCTATGAATACTATGCACACGGAGTTTGTAGCACGAAAATAATAAAAGATAAAAAACTATGACCACTCAAGAGATATTCAAAAACGTTAAAGATGCCAGCTACACGCTGACATTCCTTGACGACAGCAAGCGTAATGAGATTCTGCAAACTGTGGCAGATTCTATCATAGACAACAAGGAAAAACTCCTTGAGGCTAATGCCGAAGACCTTGCTAAAATGGATAAGACGAATCCTCTTTACGACAGGTTGCAGCTCACAGATAAGCGTCTTGAGGGTATAGCCTCAGATATGCGCCATGTAAGTATGCTTCCCTCCCCTCTTGGCAGAACCCTAAAGGAAAAGACTTTGGAAAATGGTTTGCATCTACGTAGAGTAAGCGTTCCTTTTGGTGTTATAGGCATGATTTACGAGGCTCGCCCGAATGTTACATTCGATGTATTCTCACTTTGTTTCAAGAGTGGAAATGCTTGCATTCTAAAAGGCGGCAAGGATGCCGACAACAGCAATCAGGCTGGTGTAGCACTCATAAAGAATGTTTTGAAGAAATATGGCATCAATGAGCATGTGGTTGAGCTATTACCAGCCTCACACGAGGCAACAGGCGAGATGCTTAATGCCGTTGGATATGTTGACCTTGTGATACCACGTGGTGGAAGAAAGCTTATTGACTTCGTGCGTAACAACGCCAAAGTGCCATGTATAGAAACAGGTGCAGGAGTTGTGAACACATATCTCGACAAGGATGGCGACATAGATATGGCTGCTGCCATAGTGAACAACGGCAAAACACGAAGAGTGAGTGTTTGTAATGCCCTCGACTGCCTTATTGTTCACAAAAAGCAAATTGCAAAGCTGCATGAGGTGTGTGCTCCTCTTAGCGAAAGCAAAGTGATGATATATGCTGATGAGCGTGCATTTACAGCTCTCTACGGCAAATATCCAGAAGAACTGTTGAAACATGCCACAGCAGAAAGTTTCGGCACCGAGTATATGGATTACAAAATGGCTATTCGCACAGTAGATAGCGTGGAAGAAGCCTTAAACCATATTCAACAATACGGTTCTGGACATAGTGAAGCTATCATAACAAACAACAAAGACACAGCTCACTTATTTGAACAAAGAGTTGATGCAGCCTGCGTTTATGTTAATGCACCAACAAGTTTTACCGATGGTGCACAGTTTGGATTAGGTGCCGAGATAGGTATAAGCACTCAGAAGCTTGGTGCCCGCGGCCCAATGGCTTTAGAGGAAATAACAACCTATAAATGGCTTATTGAAGGAAGTGGACAAATTAGAAATTAAAAGTTTTGAATTACGAATTTGGAATTAGTTGCGCAAAGCGCAATTATAAATTATTTAATTTAAAATTATTAATTCACAACTCGTAATTAAAATAATTCGTAATTTGTAACTCGTAATTCGTAATTAAAATAATTCGTAACTCGTAACTTGTAATTATCAAAGATATGAAGACATTTTTCAACGTAGAAGACCTTGGAGATTTAAATAAAGCCCTTGACGAGGCACAGGAAGTAAAAAAGAATAGGTTTAACTATCAGGAATTGGGTAAGAACAAAACCCTGTTGATGATATTCTTCAACAACTCATTGCGCACACGTTTGAGTACGCAAAAGGCAGCCATGAACCTTGGCATGAACGTTATCGTGCTTGACGTGAATGCAGGTGCTTGGAAACTGGAAACAGAACGAGGAGTTATCATGGATGGTGACAAGAGTGAACACCTTCTTGAAGCAATTCCTGTTATGGCAAGTTTCTGTGATGTCATTGGCGTAAGAAGTTTTGCTGGGCTCTCAGACCGTGAATACGACTATGCCGAGACAATAGTAAACCAGTTTGTGAAATATAGCGGTCGTCCTGTCTTTGCTATGGAAACAGCCACCGTACACCCTTTGCAGGCATTTGCCGACCTTATCACCATTCAAGAGAAATGGGAAGAGATAAAGGCTTCAAATGCTCACAAGCGTCCAAAGGTAGTGCTCACCTGGGCACCTCATTGTCGTGCTTTGCCTCAGGCTGTTCCTAACAGTTTTGCTCAATGGATGAATGCTGCTGACGTGGATTTTGTTGTTACTCATCCAAAAGGTTACGAGCTTGATCCTAAGTTTGTTGGTAATGCCGAAGTAGAATACGACCAGAAGAAAGCCCTTGAGGATGCCGACTTTGTGTATGCTAAGAACTGGAGTTGTCCTGGTGTTGACAACGCTGCCGACTATGGCAAGATTCTATCAAAGGACATGAGTTGGACTATAGACTCTGAGCACATGAGCTGGACCAACAACGGCTACTTTATGCATTGTCTGCCTGTACGTCGCGGACTTATTGTCACCGACGACGTTATAGAAAGTGAACATAGTCTCGTTATTCCAGAAGCAGCAAACAGAGAAATCTCTGCCGAAGTTGTTATCAAGCGCATCCTTGAAAAGTTATAAAACCTCTCCTCCCATTATAAAGTTTTTCCTCCCCTTACGAAGGGGAGGTTAGGTGGAGTTGGTAACACAGATACCACAGCCCCTACAGATTTTTTTTGATTATTTCAACGTGTAATTTTCGTGTAATTACCCATTAATTATCATATTTTTTCTTTCATCCATATTATTATATTCAATTATATTAATAAAAATGATTGAAATACAGAAAAACTTTGTATATTTACACCCAAAGAACAATAAAAATCATTATGGCAACATACACTATTACATTAAATGAACGCACTACAAGTGGCAAAGCCTTGATGAGCTATCTTAAGGCATTGGGGGTTCTTGTACGAAAAGTTACACCTGAAAAGAAAAGTAGCTATGAACGTTCGCAAGATGACATTCGTGAAGGCAGAATAGAAAAATTCACTTCAGCAGATGAAATGTTTAAGTCATTAGGTATCTAACAAATGAAGTACGAAATACGGATGACTCACACCTTCCGTAAAGATATGGAACGATGTCGCAAACGTGGGTTAGATTTGGAACTATTAAAAACAGCTGTACGCTTACTTGAATCAAATGGAAAGCTACCATCTGATTATTTGGCTCATAAACTAACTGGTAACTATGCTGGATGTTGGGAGTGCCATCTAAAGCCAAACTGGCTTATGATTTGGGAACAAAACGATACAGAATTGACACTTTTATTCACTGGTACTGGAACTCACTCTGATTTGTTTGGGAAAAATAAACGGTAAAGAGCTTTAACATTAATATTCCAATAACATTCAAAGGGAATCCTAAAGGCATCCTAAGAGCATCCTAAAGGATAATACACTACCAAGTAAATCATTAGAATTTCAAAACGTATGACAATATAATAATAAACCTCGCAAAAAGGAAATCCCTTTTGCGAGGTTTATTATTTGTTAGAAATTCAAAACATTCTTATAGAACTGGCATAAAAATTATTTCCATATATCAATGGAATCCCTATGCTTCATATAATAATCTAATTTATACTCTTTCATTTGAACTATTTTATAGATATAAATTTCATTGTTAAGCACATACAAAATGGAATTCGCCCCTTCTAAATCAGAGCAAAGTAACAAATATTTTGGATGCTTACGCATAATCCTTTTAAACACCTTAGGAACATTATTTGCAATCTTCGTTGAAAAGGTAGGATAATATGTATCGTGGCAACTATACTCGCCATTATAACTATATACGTATAAACCCTTTTTGTAGTTTTTACCCAAATAGAAAAGATTGAATTTCAACTTTCCTGTATCTACTTGCAATGTTTGGTCATCTTTCAGTTTTAGGTTCAAAATATAAGTAGGAACCTGCGACTTCACATCAGTACGAAACTCATTAATCCATTGTATTTCCCTATAATTACGACTATATTGAGAATACATTGAGCATATATCATCAACATCATTATTCTTTAAAACCCCTTCTACAACAAGACTATCTGAACGAGTTAATTTAAAAAAATCAGATGTACCCTTAACAGTTTTTGCAAACGATTTTGCATACGACAATATAACATCATCAAGATAACTAGTTGAATCAAGAGTACTATAAGCATGTTCAATCTGGTCAACCAAAGATTGACCAGATGAAACACTAAAATACATACAACCCAATATTATAATTAAATACTTTCTCATCACTTATTCTTATATATACCTTCAAAGATTATACCAAAAGGTGTTCCTGAGCCATGTAGAATAGCAGCTCCTACAGTTTCTATTTTCTGTTTCACAATGTATTAACATCTATCATATTAGACATTGGAGGAATTCTATTTATAGTAGAATAATCACATTGTCACAAATTCAAAAAATATATCGTTCTTATATTTTGGATAATTTATGATAAAATCCATGGTTTCATTACAACTTCGTCGTAAAAAATCAGGATACGATTCGTTATTATTTTTATCTATATACAGATTAGAAAGAAGCACTTCCACGTTGTCATTCTTCATTCTATAAACATCACAGCCCAAAATTGGCATACATTCAAAGCGTAATTTTTCTATCATCACGCAAGCATTTTCCTTATCAAAAACAATACAAGATGGAATATCTTGATAAACTAATCTATACTCTACATTGTATAAATCTGCAATTTTTTTAATTTCCATATTTATTATATTTTGAATACAAAAGCACACAATAAAACTGCTTATTATCTACAAAAGAAAAATTGCGTTTATGGTTAATTACCTTTTGACTCATTTTAATGATTTTAGTTGGTTCACCACACAAAAATATATAATCTTTTTTGACTAACGAGCAAAATATAGATATTTTAAATCAATTTCTTGCTTCACAACAAACTTTTGCAGAAAAAAATAAGAGTTACAATGTTCGTGGCTAATTTGATTGATAAGAAAAACGAGATATTCAATAATTTTCCAAAAGGCATAAATAATTTCTTAGTTAGGCATTTTTTACTGGCTGCCTAGGAAAAATTTTCTGTCTGCCCAGAAACTTAAAATTTCAGTATTTGGTGTTTTTCATTGGTAATTGAAATATGTAAATATCTTTTGAAACGTTATAAAAAGTGCAGAATACCATAAGTTTTTTGACGAAGAACTATTTTCGCAAGTGTTCTGTGTTCAATTTCACCCCTACGAGTGTTATGTCTTGAATATCAAAGCTTTAAGTGTAAAATTC
>Ga0256404_1005388_pt1 | contig 22703 bp, 26 predicted proteins | sample RumenRJG_01DNA_FD_185990 | JGI IMG/M metagenome (GOLD analysis project Ga0256404, IMG submission 185990) | Bovine rumen microbial communities from Lethbridge, Alberta, Canada - RJG_01 | ecosystem: Host-associated > Mammals > Digestive system > Stomach > Rumen | place: Canada: Alberta | collected...
CAGTTAAGATTATTGATTCCTACTACGAGGAGGTGTAAGCCATGACAATGACATATGAAAAGCTCATGCAGATCAAGGAAAAGAACAGAGAGCTGGTCATGGTCCGCAGATTAGTCGCCTCCAAGGCAGAGGAGATGGCGGCACATACCGCATACCGCAAGCAGATCCTTGTCTGCGGCGGTACAGGATGTACCTCTTCCGGCAGCCATAAGGTCGTAGAGGCTCTGGAGAACGAGGTAAAAGAGAAGGGACTGAAGGATGTACTGATCGTCAAGACGGGATGTTTTGGCCTCTGTGCACTGGGCCCGGTCGTAATCGTATATCCGGAAGGTGCTTTCTATTCCCAGACGACTCCCGAAGGAGCGAAGAGGATCATCGACGAGCACATTATCAACGGATCGATCTGCAAAGATCTTCTGTATCCCGAGACGGTTCATGAAGACGGAGAGATCCTTCCTCTGAGCCAGACAAAGTTCTATGCCAAGCAGATGAGAATCGCGCTGCGCAACTGCGGCGTGATCGATCCCGAGAATATCGAGGAGTACATCGCACTGGACGGCTACGCGGCACTTCACAAAGTGCTCACATCCATGACCCAGGACCAGGTCATCGACGTGATGCTGGCTTCCGGCCTTCGCGGCCGCGGCGGCGCGGGCTTCCCCACAGGCAGAAAATGGGCTTTCTGTAAAGCGACCAAGTCGGACATCAAGTATGTCTGCTGCAACGCCGACGAAGGCGACCCGGGCGCGTTCATGGACCGCTCTATTTTGGAAGGCGACCCGCACGCAGTCCTGGAAGCAATGGCGATTGCCGGTTATACGATCGGCGCCAGCCAGGGTTACGTCTATGTCCGTGCCGAGTATCCCATCGCCGTACAGCGTCTTGAGATCGCGATCAAGCAGGCGAGAGAGTACGGACTTCTCGGCAAGGATATCTTCGGAACAGGCTTCAATTTCGACGTAGAGATTCGCCTGGGCGCGGGCGCTTTCGTCTGCGGTGAGGAGACAGCGCTGATGACCTCCATCGAAGGCAAGCGCGGCGAGCCTCGTCCCAGACCTCCGTTCCCTGCCGTGGAAGGACTCTTCAAGAAGCCTACCGTTCTCAACAACGTTGAGACTTACGCAAACGTGGCCCAGATCATCCGCAAGGGTGCGGAGTGGTATTCCTCCATCGGAACCGAGACCTCCAAGGGCACCAAGGTTTTCGCGCTCGGCGGCAAGATCACAAACGTAGGTCTCGTGGAAGTTCCCATGGGAACGACACTGCGCGAGATCATCGAGGAGATCGGCGGCGGAATCCCGAACGGCAAGAAGTTCAAGGCGGCCCAGACCGGCGGCCCTTCCGGCGGATGTATTCCTTCCGTACACATTGACACACCTATTGACTATGAGAGCCTTGCAAAGATCGGCTCCATGATGGGATCGGGCGGACTGATCATCATGGATGAGGACACCTGCATGGTCGACATCGCCAAGTTCTATCTGGAGTTCACCTGCGAGGAATCCTGCGGTAAATGTTCTCCTTGCAGAATCGGCACAAAGCGTCTTCTGCACATGCTCGACGACATCACCAAGGGCAACGCCACGATGGAAGAGCTGGACAAGATCGAGGAGCTGGCAGCACATATGAAGGTCTCCTGCCTCTGCGCACTGGGACAGACGGCTTCCAACCCTGTCGTATCTACACTCAGATATTTCCGCGAGGAGTATGTCGAGCACATCCAGGATAAGAGATGCGCGGCCAAGAAGTGTAAAGACCTTCTGCACTATGTGATCGATCCCGAGAAGTGCAAGGGCTGCACGCTCTGTTCAAGGAACTGCCCTGTCGGCGCCATCAGCGGTAAGGTGAAAGAGCCGCACCATATTGACAAGAACGTTTGCATCAAGTGCGGACTCTGTAAGCAGAACTGCAAGTTCGGCGCAGTCTACATGGACTAAGGAGGGATCTGAACATGAAAAAAATGATCAATTTAAAGATTAATAATATTCCGGTCACTGTCCCGGAGGGCACCACAGTCCTTCAGGCAGCTAAAGCGGTCAACATCGAGATCCCTTCTCTCTGTTATCTGAAGGACATCAACTGCATCGGCGCCTGCCGCGTCTGCGTAGTTGAGATCAAGGGAAGACGCGGCCTCACCGCGGCCTGCACCTATCCTGTAGAAGAGGGCCTGGAAGTTCTCACCAACACAGCGACGGTCCGCGCGTCCAGAAAGACCACGATCGAGCTGATCCTCTCCACGCACCACAAGAAATGTCTTTCCTGCGTGAGAGGAAACCACTGCGAACTGCAGAAGCTGGCTTACGACTACGGCATCGATGAAGATCACTTCAAGGATGAAGAGCCTCAGTACGAGATCGACGACTCCACGCCTTATGTCGTTCGCGACAACAACAAGTGCATCCAGTGCCTGCGCTGCGTCTCCACCTGCAACAACGTGCAGGGAATCGGCGCGATCGGCCAGATCCGAAGAGGCTTCGACGTTCGTGTCGGATCTCCCTTCGACCAGGGTCTGGATACCACAACCTGTGTCGGCTGCGGCCAGTGTATCGTTTCCTGTCCTGTCGGCGCTCTGTATGAGAAGAGCAACATCGACGAAGTATGGGATGCCATTGCCGATCCCAAGAAGCATGTCGTGTTCTTCACGGCGCCTTCCATCGCAGCTACGCTCGGGGAATGTTTTGACATGCCTCCGGGAACCCACGTGGAAGACAAGATGGTTCAGGCCATCAGAATGCTGGGCGACGTAAAGGTGTTCAACATGAACGTCACGGCAGACCTTACGATCATGGAGGAAGCAAACGAGCTGATCAGCCGTATCACTTCCAACAAGGTCGACAAGCCGCCGCTGCCCATGTTCACATCCTGCTGCCCCGGCTGGATCAAGTTCGTAGAGCACTACTATCCGGAGATGATCCCGAATCTTTCCACCTGCAAATCTCCGCAGGGAATGTTCGGCGCGCTCCTCAAGAGCTACTACTGCCAGAAGAATCATATCGATCCCAAGGATCTGTATGTCGTCTCCGTGATCCCTTGCACGGCCAAGAAGTTCGAGGTCACCAGGCCCGAGCTCGGAAACCGCGGCATTCCGGACGTGGATGTGGCGATCACCACAAGAGAGCTGTCCAGAATGATCAAGGGCGCCGGCATTTCCTTCAAGGATCTTAAGGGCGAAGAGTTTGACAATCCTTTCGCGATCGCATCCGGCGCAGGCAAGATCTTCGGCGCGACCGGCGGTGTTATGGAAGCGGCCCTTCGTACCGCTGCCAACATCCTCGACGGCACCAACGAGAAGGTTGATTTCATGGATGTCCGCGGTGTTCCCGGCATCAAGGAAGCGACCTACCGCATTGCCGGCCAGGAAGTAGATGTCTGCGTAGCGAGCGGCCTGGCAAACGCCAGAAAGGTCGTGGAAATGGTCAAGAGCGGAGAGAAGAATTACCTCTTCATCGAGATCATGGCATGTCCCGGCGGCTGCATCAACGGCGGCGGCCAGCCCGTACAGAGCGACAGCGTACGCAACTATGTGGACCTCAAGTCTCTCAGATCCGCAGTCCTCTACAATTCGGACAAGGACAACGATCTCAGATGCTCACACGAGAGCCCTGTCGTACAGATGCTCTACGATGAGTTCCTCGAGAAGCCCGGCAAGGCCAAGGCTCACAGCCTGCTGCATACGACCTATACGGCGAGAGGAATGATGTAATACGTGAGGCCTGATCGGATTGGGCCAAAATAGTGTGAATCTTTAAGGGGATGTGAAGAGTGGAATTTGAGTTCCGTTCTTCACATCCCCTTTTCAGTGCCTTAATATAGCAGTAATATGGAGATGACAGCAAAACAGAGGAGAATAAAACGAATATTATGAAGATTAAAACTGTGATATTTGACATCGGCGGCGTCATGGTCGGTCTGGGAAGGATCCGCTTCTTCGAACAGTTCGGCTATGCGCCGGAGATCAGTGAGCAGGTCATGAACAGCACTGTAAAGAGCCGTCACTGGAAAGAACTGGACAGAGGTATTCTCACCGACGAGGAAGTGATCGACCGTTTCGTCGAAGATGCCCCGGAGCTTGAGAAGGAAATCCGGCACTGCATGGAAAACGTGCACGGAATTGTTTACAGACTGGACACATCCATCCCCTGGATCCGGTCGCTCAAGGACAGAGGCATGCAGGTCCTCTATCTGTCCAACTACTCCATGAAGGTTGCCAAGGACAACGAGGATGCAATGGATTTCCTGCCGTATATGGACGGAGGTCTTCTGTCCTGTGATTACAAGGTTATCAAGCCGGATCCTGCCTTCTACCAGATCCTGATAGACAAGTACGACCTGGTGCCTTCTGAATGCGTATTTCTGGACGATCTGGAAGCCAACCTCGAGATAGCCAGACAGCTCGGTATCCACACGATCCAGGTCAAGGACCACGAACAGGCGAAGGCAGACCTTGAGATGATGCTTGCTGTGGAATGAAATCGGTGATTCCAGTCACGGAGGCAAGTATGATCCGTCAGGAATAAGGAGATTATTCAGGATGAGAAGAGCGTTTTTAGACAATCACTACGACTCCATTCTTTCCAATAACAGAGAAAAGATACTGGAGGGCGGAACTGCGGATACTCTCCTGAAAAATGCTCTTGCTGACAACCGGATGTCGCTTGTTGTTTTGATCCGCATCTCCCCTGATGTGGCTGAAAAAATTAACTGCTGTATCGATGATTTAAAGGAAATTGAGCCGAATCTATATTTTTATCCTGCACAAGATTTCCACATCACAGTTATGGATGTACTAAAAGGCGAGGAGGGAAGAGAAATCCCCCAAAATATCAGCGAGTACATTCGCTGTATTGAAGAATGCAGTAAAGGCATTGCGCCATTTAAGATTAAGTTTGATGGACTTACGGCAAGTGATAATGCTGTTTTGGTGCGAGGTTATTACGACGATCAGTTACTGGAATTCAGGCAGAAGCTCAGAGATATGCTTAATCAGAGAGAGCTGTCATTGGAAGAGAGATATAAAACTATTTCATCTCATGTTACGATAGCGAGACTGCATAGTAAGTTCCAAAATCCCGAGAAGCTTCTGGATTACATAGAAAAGCCGAGATTGTTCGGAACTATGACTGTAAGCAGTATGGAGGTTTCCTTTCATAATTGGTATGACACACGGAAAGAAGTGCTTTCGGTTATAGAACTAACTAAATAGTTATAAAGAAACGGCTCGCATTATGCAGGCCGTTATTTCTTTCAGGGCGGATTGAAGCCTTTTAAAATCCTTGCTCAAAAACTAAATGAGTGTTACGATATTTAATATCACAAGAAGGGAGCCTGCACGGGCAGGCTGAGAACGGGCAATCGGCCCGGACCTTTATACCTGATTTGGATAATGCCAACGTAGGGACATTGTGTTAATACCGTTCAGAAAACGATATGTAAACAGGTATGTCTTTATGGCATACCTGTTTCCTTTTGCGCAGACAGACTCCGAATCATCACGGCAAACGCAGCCCGCAAACAAGCGGTCAACCGGGGGCACCACCTTTGGCCGCTATAAAAAATTAATGCGAATCTGCCTGGGCAGGCAGGGAAAGGAACAAATGAAAACAGCATTAACAATCGCCGGAAGTGATTCCAGCGGAGGCGCCGGCATCCAGGCAGATATCAAGACAATGACCGCGAACGGGGTTTATGCTATGAGCGCGATCACCGCGCTCACTGCTCAGAATACAACCGGCGTCACAGGAATCATGGAAGTAATACCCACTTTTTTGGCAGAGCAGCTGGATTGCATTTTTACGGATATCTTTCCGGATGCGGTAAAGACAGGGATGGTCTCATCATCCGGTCTGATCGATATGATCGCCTATAAGCTGCGTCAGTACGACGCCCGAAACATAGTCGTGGACCCTGTTATGGTCGCGACCAGCGGCGCGAGACTGATCAGCGAGGAAGCGATCGATACCTTAAAGAATGAATTATTGCCTCTTGCAACTGTGATCACTCCCAATATACCGGAAGCGGAAGTCCTGACAGAAATGACGATCACTTCGCCCGGAGAGATGGAAGCGGCCGCCCGCGAGATCTATAACCGTTACGGATGCGCCGTACTGTGCAAAGGCGGGCATCGCATCAGCGACGCAAACGATTTGCTCTTTGACGGCAGCGAAGCGGTCTGGTTCTACGGCAAGCGGATCGACAATCCCAACACTCATGGGACAGGCTGCACTCTGTCTTCGGCGATCGCATCCAACCTTGCCAAGGGATATGATTTAAAGACATCCGTGCGGTATGCCAAGAATTACATCTCCGGTGCTCTTGCAGCAATGCTCGACCTGGGAAAGGGAAGCGGCCCGATGAACCACGCTTTTGCCATCGACGGTGAATACCGGGAGTGAGGCTGCATAGATAGATCGGGTACATGCTCAATGCGCTCAAAAGTGATAAAATGGAAGCGTGAACGCATCACATTTTCGATGAGAAAGGAGAACTGCTATGAGCAAAAAGATTTTGCAGCTGATCAGTGCAGACTTTGAAGATCTGGAAGTCTGGTACCCGGTATACAGATGCAGAGAAGAAGGCTGGCAGGTAGATTTCGCCGCTGAGAAGCCCGGCACCTATTACGGAAAATACGGCGTGCCTTGCGAGGTGACGCTGAGCTTCAAAGATCTTGATCCGGATGAATACGACGGACTGCTTGTTCCCGGCGGGTGGGCTCCCGACAAACTGCGCCGCTTCCCCGAAGTACTGAATATAGTCAGAAAGATGAATGCGGACGGAAAAGCAATCGGAGAGATCTGCCATGCGGGCTGGGTGCTGATCAGCGCCGACATACTCCGCGGGAAGAAAGTGACTAGCACTCCCGGCATCAAGGACGACATGACCAATGCGGGTGGTATCTGGGTAGACGAGGAAACGGTCGTGGACGGCAATATCGTATCGGGAAGAAGGCCTCCGGACCTTCCTGCCTACGCAAAGGCGTTCATCAAAGTAGTGTCATCGGGACGGATTCACTGATAACAATTCTATAGATTACAGTATCTCCCGGATTTCTTGAAAATCCGGGAGTTTTTTATATTATTATTTATAAAAGACAGTAAACAGAGTGATGCATATGGACTGCCTGCAGATACAGGCAGCCCCATGTCAAAGAATGGAGAATAGTATGAAAATTGTAGTATTAGACGGTTTTACAGAGAACCCCGGAGATCTTTCATGGGAACCGCTTGAGAGATTTGGCGAAGTCATCGTTTATGACAGGACATCTTTCGTGGAGTCGCCGCTGATCGCTGAGAGACTGCAGGGAGCCGATATTGCAGTGATCAATAAAACTCCGATTTCAAGAGAGACGATGGAAAAATGTCCCGATCTCAAGGCTGTAGCAGTGCTCGCTACAGGATACAATGTAGTCGACTGCGCGGCCGCCAAGGAGAAAGGAATCGCTGTTCTGAATGTACCGACTTACGGAACCCAGATCGTAGGACAGTATGCTGTCGGACTTCTTCTTGAGATCTGCGCACACTACGGCGCTCATGACAGGGCGGTCAAGGAAGGCCGTTGGGAAAAGAACGTGGACTGGTGCTTCTGGGATTATCCTATGATCGAGCTGTACGGCAAGACGGCCGGCATTATCGGATTTGGCAGGATTGGTCAGACAACGGGTAAAATACTGAAGGCGCTGGGAATGAGAGTAATCGTAAATGATATATACCAGTCTGAGAACGGCAAAGCGATTGCCGATGAATATGTGGAGAGGGACGAACTCTTCGCTCAGGCGGACGTTATTTTCCTGCATTGTCCTCTGTTTCCGGACACGGAAGGATTGATCAACAAGGAAAGCATTGCCAAGATGAAGGATGGCGTGATCCTGATCAACAACAGCCGCGGGCAGCTGGTCGTGGAGCAGGATCTGGCGGACGCACTTGCCAGCGGCAAGGTTTATGCGGCCGCATTAGACGTAGTATCCACAGAGCCGATCAAGGGAGACAATCCGCTTCTTGGAGCGAAGAATTGCCTGATCACCCCTCATATTTCCTGGGCAGCCAAAGAGGCGCGCCAGAGGATCATGGATATTACGGCGGATAATATCAAGGCATTTATAGAAGGCGCTCCGATCAATGTAGTAAATAAGGATTAAATGGAGCAGGAATTAAAAAAGGAGGCTGACAATGATTAAAGTATATTGTTACAGCAGGTGCGGCACGTGCAAAAAAGCGCTGAAATGGCTGGATGAGAACAACATAGAACATGAGGATATCGATATCAAAACCTCTCACCCCGACAAGGATACTCTGCAGAAATATTATGTTCAGAGCGGTCTGCCTCTGAAACGCTTTTTTAACACGAGCGGTATCCCATACCGCGAACTTGGCCTTTCCAAAAAACTGCCGAATATGAGCGATGAGGAGCAGTTAGAGCTTCTCGCGACCGACGGTATGTTGGTGAAGCGCCCGCTGGTTGTCGGTAAAGACTTTGTGCTGGTCGGGTTCAAAGTCGAGGAATGGGAGGCAAAACTTAAACAGTGAGGGATTATATTTAACGGTTTTTTAATCTTTCTTTAATGGACAATTCGCACGAAAGTGCTATTATAGCATCAACAAAAGGGAGTAGCGGAACGGCAGTTAAACGCCGGTCTGGAAATCGTCAGTACGATGCTGAAGAAGCGTCCGTATCTAGTGAGACCGCAAGACTTTTATCAAGGCAGAAACTTTGATAAAAGTCTTTTTTATTGCGGAAGCTGCAACAAAAAAGATTGGATGACAATACCATAATATCAGCGGATATGGTCCGCAGAAAAGGAGCAAGATATGTACAACAGAAATACCGAGATTCGGGAAGCAATTGAAGCCGGTGAGAGAGCACTGATTTCGTTGCAGGATGCGAGAGAGAGCCTTGGAAGCGCCCGGAACTGGGGCTTGCTCGACCTGCTTGGAGGAAGATCAATCAGTGGACTTGTAAAACACGTCAAGATTGACAATGCTAGACAGAGCCTGAACAGGGCGAAAGCAGACCTGAACCGATTCACAAAAGAACTGTCTGATGTCCGGGATCTTCAGGGACTGAGTATTGAGATCGGAGATTTCCTTATGTTTGCGGATTTCTTTTTTGACGGGTTCCTTGCGGACATCGTAGTTCAGAGTAAGATCCGGCAGGCGCAGGATAGAATCGAGGATGCCATCATCCGCGTCGAGGAAGTACTCAGACAATTAAAAAACTACAGGTATTAGGACTTTGTGGAGTGAGCAGTGGTCGATGTAAAGGAATCGAATTAAGCATTGATCAGGAGGGAAAATAATGTTGACACTAAGTATTTTGATTTTAATGGCAGTACTTTTTGCCAGTGTGATTAGTATCGGTATTCGTTTGGCATGGGGAATGGCAAAGTTCTTCTTCGGGCTTGGTCTGTTCTGGTTCTGCCCGCTGTTATTTGTGCTTGCAGTTTTGTTTGGTGGGTTCAGCCATACCTGGCTTCTGATCGTAATTGTTGGTTTATTGTTCGGGAGCGGATTTAGAAGGATATGAGAAAAAGAACAGCCTGTTCGGGCTGTTCTTTTTTTAACGCCACTCCCGGGTCCTCAGACTGGTGCATATTCCGATTCTGCTGGAGAGGCATATAATTTCTCCGCTGTAAGGCGAGAGTGGTTTTTGTTGGTGAATGGTATTGTAATTGAGATATAATGAAAAGGGATATGTTCTTTTTAGAGCTGAAGACAGTGATGAGGACGATGAGATGATCGTAGCTGTGATAAGACATGCAAAAGTGGATATGAAATGGAAATCCCGAATGACTTCCGCCGAATATGACAAGGGATGCGCTGATTATGATGCAGCCCCTGTCCTGCCGGTAACGGTCAACCTGCCTCCTGTCAAGTTTCAGAAAATTTATGTCAGCAATTTACCAAGAACAACAGCGACGGCAAGGCAGGTGGTCGGAGACAGAGAGTTCCACGCCACTTCGCTGATTAACGAAGTTCCGGCAAGGTCGGGATTTGACACGGTGATGAAACTGCCCGGATTTGTTTGGTCATCAGTCTGCAGGATTCAGTGGCTCACAAATATGCGGCGCCAGCCTGAAACACGGACGCAGACCAGGCGCCGCGCTGAGAGATTTGTCCGCCATCTGATCCGGCAGAATGAAGACTGCGCCGTATTTACGCACGGTTTCTTTATGATCACGCTGATGCAGGAGTTGAAAAAACAGGGCTTTCGTCCGGACCACGAGCGCCTTAACTACGCCAATGGTGAGGCTGTGATTTGCGAGAAATGACCTTTACAAAGGGAAGGAGTTTGATGCGTGGTGTGATGAAGTGATTTCGGCTGTGAACAAGCTGCGGGGAGAGAAGTAAGGAATGATTCTTACTGTTTAGTTGTAACGTTGTGAACATACTTGGAAAATCAATGGAGAACGAAATGAAAAAGAAAACCGCTATGATTTTGGTTACTGTTTTGATGATTGGGCTTTCTGCAGGATGTGGCAGAGCCGCATCAGAACCCGTGTCATCGGAAAGTGCAGCGCAGGAGACAGATAGTTCAGTAAGTCCATCAGAAGGCGAGATAGATCTCGAAAGCCTGAAGACTCTGGGCGATGCATTTGCGCTGCCGGGAAAGGATGAAAACATCGAGCAGCGTGCGACCACGGAAGATAGGTACATCTATGTTTTCTCCGTCGGCGGCGTTCCGTATCGCGTATCCGCGGATCTGCCGGCTGACGTATCAAAGAAATTGTTTGCGCTTGAATTTGACGAGAATTATGAGAAAAATGAGATGGAGCTGGTATCCGGCCTGGAGATCAAGACGCGCGAGAACTTAAACGAACAGATTCTCCCGCAGTCCGAACTGGATGCATTGGTCGGTAAGACAGGGAAGGAACTCTTTGATGCCGGCTGGAGAAGCGGAAGTTTTTACAATACGGAAACGTTGGAGGTCTGGCTGGAGTACGGGCCGTTTGCTTACAAGATGCACTTCGACGGCAAGGTCCCTCCGGAAGAGGCGGACGACTTTGACGTGTACGAAGGCCTTGCAGACAAGAAAGTTCTCGACGCAGTCTTTGAAGGACTGGGAGACGCAAGCTATGTGGAATGAGTATTGTACCAAAGGGGGATCGTATGAGAAAGGATAATATCGCAGTTTTACAGGACACGCTGAGTATCTGTAAGCAGGGTTGGTATATAAAGGATAATGAGAAGAAAAAACTGAAACTGACTCGGGAGCAGATGGAGGAAGCCAGGGTATTTCTTCCTAAGGAGATCGAGGCTGTCTCTGAATATAAAGATTTTCAGCATATTCATGTAATGGGCCGCTGCGGGTACAGCTGTGTAAATGCGGATTCCTTTACGCTGGCCAGAAAGAGGACAGAACAGTTATCCAATGACCTTGCCAAAAAAGCTGCTAAGCCGGTGCTTGTATTGAACCTGGCTAATCCGGTAAATCCGGGAGGCGGGGTGAGAGGGGGCGCAAAAGCGCAGGAAGAAGATCTGTGCAGAAAGAGCTCCCTGCTTCTGTCTCTCGAAAGCCGGAACTCTCTTCCCTATTATGAATATAACCGGTCCCTGCATACGTATATGGGATCCGATGCCGTGATCTTCCATCCTCAGGTCGAGATCATCAAAGATGAAAATGGCGACCTTCTGGAGGATACCGTCATCGTGGCCGTGTTGACCTGCGCAGCGCCTATGCTGATCTACGGCATGGAGGGGATGAACCGGTCAGAATATGAGGCAATGGTCTATCGGCGGATCATGGGAATGCTGAAGGTGGCGGCCTATCTGGGATACAAGCACCTTGTCCTCGGAGCATTTGGCTGCGGGGCCTTTCAAAATGATGCTCGTATTATCTCAGATCTGTTCTACAAAGCCCTCAAGGAATTTGACTATGACGGAATGAAAGAAAAGGATATGTTCAAACGGATTGACTTCGCGGTCATGGATCATTCTGCCAATCAGTACAATTTCAGGGAGTTTTCCCGCAATTTTGCGAATTTTTACCGTGATGAGGATCAGACTGTGATCGACTATGCTGAAAAGAGGCGCAAAGAGAAGGAAGTCCACCTGGATGCCATACGCGGCTGTATATATGGCGGCGCCGCAGGTGATGCACTCGGATACCCGGTGGAGTTTATGACCGAGGAATCGATCTTTTCAAAATATGGAAAGAAGGGGATCACCGAGTTTGACAAGGATCCCCAAACCGGGAAGGCATTGATCTCCGATGATACGCAGATGACCCTGTTTACTGCGAATGGGCTTCTTGTCGGCGATACAAGGGGAAAGCTGCGGGGAATCCAGGGATGGCCGAGAGTCTATGTGGCATACGCATATCTGGACTGGCTTTTGACACAGCAGTCGTCGCTTGAGGAAGTGAACAGACATGAGCGCTTTACGAAGAACGGCGGCCGGTCATGGCTTCTGGATGTCCCGGAACTGTATTCCAGGAGAGCTCCCGGAATCACTTGCCTTTCTGCACTGGAGAAGGAATGGAATGGAGAATCTTTTGGCGACTATGTAAAAGCTAAGCGAAACAACAGCAAGGGATGCGGCGGGATTATGCGAGTCGCCCCAATCGCAGTCGATTACCAGACGGATATGGATACGCTTGACATGGAAGGGGCTCAGCTGGCAGCGATCACGCACGGCCATTCCCTCGGTTATATGCCGGCAGCTGTGCTGGTCCATATCATCAACAGAATCGTGTTCCCCGAAGGTGGAGAAAGACAGCCGCTGAAGGACATCATACTGGAGGCCAGAGATTCTGTGGCGAAAATATTTGCGGTTGACCCGCATCTGCGTGAACTGACCGATATCATCGATCTTGCGATTAGGCTCTCGGAGAACGGAGAAGACGACCTTGACAATATCCATCGGCTGGGAGAAGGCTGGGTGGCGGAGGAGACTCTGGGAATCTCCCTTTACTGTGCTCTCAGATACCAGAATGACTTTTCGGCAGGGATCATTGCCGCAGTCAACCACAAGGGCGACAGTGATTCGACGGGTGCAGTGACAGGAAACATCCTCGGAGCCCTGATCGGATACCGGGCGATAGATGAAAAATGGAAAAAGGACCTTGAACTGTCAGACGTGATCCTGGAGATCGCAGACAATCTGTGCCATGGATGCCAGATGTCTGAATACAGCCTTTACCGGGATGCAGACTGGGAGAAGAAATATATATACATGAAAAGGCCTTGATGCTGAAAGAAGCAAAAAGTGGCGCAGAGTTTTAAGGCACTGAACGGTACAGTAGAAGTATATGCCTGCTGTGACACCCTGCAGGTGAAGGACTACAGCAAGTACAACATGGCCAGCTTCAGCGAAGAGCACAAGAGAGCTGTAAGGCAGAAGCAGTTTCCAAAGGATCTCGAGAAGGCTTTTGAGATGGGAGCAAAGCTTGGCGGAGCTAAGTGACGCTTGATGAATTGACTCCGGAGGAGTGTATGTCTGATATCAAGTTATTTACCTCGATCTCCGAAGCTATAAAGAGCATCTTCGGAGAAAGTCGGTATGTAGTAAAAAAGAACTATGTGGCAGTAGGCGATATCAATGAAGCCTGCACCATTACATTGGATGATGGTACTATTCTGTTCATGAAGACAAACATCCCAGCTTTTCTGACTAATTTCAAGGCAGAAGCTGCAGGCTTAGAAGCAATCAGAGCAACAGGTGCGATCGGAGTGCCTGCTGTTCTCGGAGCAGGGACGGATACAGGGTTTTCCTTCCTGCTCCTAACATATATCCGGGGAGGCGGCCGGATCAGTCATTACTGGGAAACGTTCGCAGAAGAACTGGCAGCTGTACATAGGGCTGATCTTCCCGAATTTGGAAAATACGGGTTTAGAGAGGATAACTGGATCGGCGCCAGAAAACAGATCAATACTCCGCATGACAAATGGATCCCCTTTTTCCGCGACTGCCGTCTTGAACCACAGATTAAGTCTGCCGGAAACTATCTTATGGCGGAGGACAGGAGAAGAGCAGAGTGTCTTCTGGATCATCTTGACAGGTTTCTTGTGGAGCCGGACAGGCCTTCCCTTGTCCACGGAGATCTGTGGTCAGGGAATATGATCACAGGGGATGACGGGAAAGGATGGCTTATTGATCCGGCCGTCTACTATGGGCATCCTGAGATTGATATCGCCATGACAGAACTGTTTGGAGGATTCCCGCAGGTCTTTTATGAAGCTTACAGAGACACAGGTATGCTGCAGCCAGGCTATGACGATCGAAAAGATCTGTACAACCTGTATCAGCTGCTAAAACCATCTGAACATGTTCGGGCGCGGATACCTGCCGGATGTAAGAAGGATTCTAAAGAAGTATGCGGGATAAGGAGGCAGCCCGTACGCAGCGCAGAGGCTCACTCTGCGAGCCTTCAATAAGACAGAGAGGAATAATAAATGATGGACTATAAGAAAGAAGTAAAGGAAGTACTGGCACAGGTGAGATTTGCCAAAAACAGATTAGCAGGAATCACGATGGAGATGGAGGAAGAAGGAAAAGAGACAGAAGGGCTTGGCGAAGCACTGGAAGGCCTGGATGATGTGGTTGATATCATATCTGATTATCTGGAGGGAGAAGCGTAACGGTGGAGATTATATACGAGAATACGGACTACGAATATGTCCTGAATACGGAAACAGAGAACAATCAGTCACACGCCTGTATTGTCAGGCGTGCTATACAGAACAAAGAAGAAGACGTGGTGGTCTTCGATTATGCGTGGCCGGCACAGCTCACAGTCGAAATTGAAGCCGGCAAAGGAACCCTGCGTGAAGATGGCGTTCTGTGCTGGGAACTCTTTGTGACAGCCCATCACATCAGCGGTATGGCGCAGGGAGAGTTCACGGAAACGGAGTATTTTGAGGTGGAGTCGCCATTTGGGAAATCCGATGAGATGGTATGCAGAACTGTGGATATCGTCAGAAAGACCCGTTTCGCGATAGCCGAAAGACATCTGCGTCATTTGCCGCACCAGACATATCCGGCAGTAGACGGAAAACAGGGCCCTTACGGACATCCGTGAAAACGGGTGGAGTCTCCTTGACATCAGATGTCTCTTTGTTGGTGAAGGTAGACAGAAATGCTTCTTATCTGGATCCCGGTCAGCGTTCTGGCCATGTATTTTGTCCTGAATATTGTCTACGGAAAGCTCTGGAAGAACGGCCTGCATGCAGAACTGCGGTTTGAGGAGCGGGATGTAGAAGAGGGCGACGAAGCCACTCTGGTGGAAACGGTGACCAATGACAAGTTCCTTCCGCTGCCTGTTGTCAAGCTGTCCTTTAAGATGGATCGCTCGCTGGAGATTGACGATGACCGAAACGCGACGGTGTCGGACAGAACGAACGTGTCGGAATTTTTTGGCATGAGCGGGTATGAAGAGGTCACAAGAAGGCAGCCTGTCCGGGCTCGCAAAAGGGGATATTACCTGATCAGCGAGGCTGCCATCGCCCTTCCGGATTTCTTCACGGAAGGGGTTCGGTACCTCAGCACGAGCCAGGCGGCTTCGCTTCTGGTCTGCCCTCGGATGCTGGAAGATGATGTGACTTTGGACATCTCAAGGCAGATCGTAGGGGAGATCGTATCGAGAAACCGGCTGTATCAGGACGTCTTTTCATTCAGAGGAATCAGAGAGTACACGCGCGGGGACCCGCTCAGCGCCATCAACTGGAAGGCGTCTGCCAGGACAGGCGAATACATGGTAAACATCAGGGACTATACGTGCGGTCAGCATATCCGGTTTCTTCTCGATGTGGAGCCGCCATCGATCCGATACAGTGAAGAACTGCTGGAGCAGGGGATCCGGCTCGCCTACACACTGGCCGGACGGTGCATACAGGCGCAGATCCCGGTCAGCATCGCTTCCAACGGAAGAGACGTCATCACCGGAAAAGAAGTAGCGACGTCATCGGGTAGTTCAGAGCGGCATCTCGGAGCCATCGGCGAGGCTCTTGCCAGGGTCAGCCTGTCTGTGAAGCCGCGGCCATTTTCGGAACTGCTCCGGGAAGAGAGAATGAACAGAATGGCAGGAGCTTCCACTCCCGGCACAGACGCGGGTCAAAATACAGCTCTGTGCATGATTTCCTCCGGACAGACCGATGCGCTCCTGGCGGAGGCGGATGCACTCGCCGCACTATGCGCCGGGCAGGGCAGCGGATTTACTGCCGGGCAGTACGGACCTTCCGGGGGCGGATTCTCGGGACAGGACGCAGGTCTGCTCTGGATCTGCATTCTGGACCCGCAGGTGGAGCGCAAGGAAGTGCCCGCGAGCATCCGGTTTATAGGAATCTGACCGCAGGGGATAATGGAGAGTTAATTCATGGGGAACGATCGAACGGCAGGGGAGCGCACAGGACTGCGCGTGATCCGGATCATAACCAATATCGTGATGCTGGCGGGCTTGGCAGCAGCGCTCGGAATGCTCACAGGTGCTTCGCACTTGGCGATTCTGGCTATTTGTCTGTTTATGTCTGCGGTCGCGGTGGCAGCGGATCAAATCCGGCATCGCGTTCGGTCCTTCCGTGTCTTTACGATCCTATGCCTGGGGCTTGTCGTTCTGACGGCGCTTATTGCCAGCCTGACGGTCCCGAAATTCCTGATCCCGCTCGTTGCGATCAGCCTGGCAGAGGTCTGGTGCCTGTACGAGGGGCGGATCGAACAGAGACCTGTCTTTGTTCCAAGCCCACACTACCTGGTGCTTCCGATCCTTATTTGGCTGCTGGGAACGTTCAGCGATGTCAAACAACTGCTGGCTCTGGCTTTTTGCATGGAGACTGCCTTGGTACTCCTGTTTCTGGCCTGGCACAACCAAAAAAGTCTGGAACGAACATATAACGTTGCCTCAGAGAAGGCGCGGGTGCCGTATGGGAAAATCCGGCGTCTTAACGCCGGTCTTCTGTTCCTCTATCTGGCCGCGGCGCTGGTCCTGTGCGTATGCCTCACGGCGGTGTATTCTGATGAGGGAACTGTATTTTGGCTTATAGATGGAGTCGTGATGCTGGCCGGCCTGATCGTCGGGGCGGTCTTATGGCTTTTTATTACGTTGTTTGGCTGGATGAGCGGCGGAGGCGGGGGAACTGCGGGACCGATCAACCCGTTCAATATCGAGGCGGCGGAGGAGGCGTATCCGTGGCTTCAAACGTTCTGGACCGTTGTGGAGTGGATTCTTATCGCAGCCGGCGCAGCGCTGATCCTATACATGATCTATTGGAGTCTGTACAACTTGTACTACAGTTTTCTTTCCGTGGATCCGGAGACCGGCGACACGAGGAAGCGCTATCACACCAGGGAAAAGCGTCGGAAAATCCGCACCGGAGAAGGGCGGCTGCCTGAGCGGCTTCCCATACTCGCAGGGCTCGGGCCGGCGGCAGGGATCCGAAGGGCGTATATCGCTTTGGTCCGCACGCACCCGGAGGGGACCAAGGTACCCGCATTCTACACGCCGTCGCAGATCGAGCTTGCGGTGGCAGGAGACGAGGCCCTGGAGGAGGAGTGGCAGGAAATCCACCGGCTCTACGAAAAGGCTAGATTCGCGCCCGAGCTGACGGATCGCGGTGACTTGCAGCGCATGCGGGAACTGGTGCGGCGAAGAAGTGAAGCGGAACTGCGTCGACAGGAAATGGTTAAGCGGAGACTGGTGTAAAAAGGTATTGAAGGGAATCTGTGCAGATCTTACGAAGCAGACCCTGGGCAATTTCTTCTAAACAAAAATTCAGGAGGAAGTCATGGAGAACAGGCAGAGCGAATCTGTACGTGCCAAAATATTGTCCATCGAGGACAACATCGCAAAGGTCATGGTCGGGTGTAAGGATGTGACCAGGATGATCATGACGGCGCTCATCACCGGCGGGCACGTTTTGCTAGAAGACCTTCCGGGGACAGGAAAGACAACTCTGTCGAGGGCATTGGCAAGATCCTTGGATATGCGGTATCAGAGGATTCAGTTCACGCCGGACCTTCTGCCGACGGACATGACAGGCCTTTCCGTATACAGTCAGGCGAGCGGGGAATTTACGTTTCGCCCCGGTCCTGTCTTTTGCAATGTTTTGCTGGCAGATGAGATCAACAGGGCGACGCCCAGGACACAGGCGGGACTTTTGGAGTGCATGGAGGAAAAGCAGGTGACGACCGACGGAGTCACGCGGCCGCTGCCGGATCCGTTCTTCGTGATCGCGACTCAGAACCCGATTGAGACCGGCGGCACTTTTCCGCTGCCGGAGGCGCAGATGGACCGCTTTTTGATGAAACTGTCTATCGGACTTCCGGATGAGGAGAATGAGTTCAGGATTATGGCGCGGTCGCTGGCCAGAAGAGACAGGATCCAAGAACAGGAGAATGGAGACGGGAGAAGCGCCGGGCAGGAGTTCCGCAGAAGCAGCTGGGAGACGGACATTTTCCCGGTTGCCGACGCCGAGACGATTAAACAGGCGCGGCAGGAAGCAGGCAAAGTACAGGTGTCACAGGACCTGATGCGCTATATTTCCGCATTGGTCAAGGCTACACGAGAGAGGCCGGATATAGAGGCGGGCGTAAGTCCGCGCGGCACGCTTGCCCTGCTTCACGCTTCGCAGAGCCTGGCCTTTCTCGAGGGAAGGTCCTACGTCGTTCCGGAAGACATCACCAGGTTGGCTGTATCAGTCTGTGCGCACAGGCTCGTGCTCGCCCGCCACATAGGGCGGACGGCGGGCCAAAAAGCGGTGATGGAAGACATTCTTCGCACGGTGGCAGTTCCCACTGAGCAGTTTGGCCGAAAGTCGGATACAGTAGTCAAATGACATCAAAAGAGCGGGGACGTTTAACTCCCATTTGTCGCGATGTCGTTAAGAATCGGAATTTACAGGGGAGAAGGTCAAGTGAATGAAGTGAATAAAACACTGTATATTCCACTGTATGGAAAATCAAAGGTGAGTCAACAGGGGATCATTCTGAACGATCCCTCGGCGGAGAGAATATGGAGAGAAGAGGCTTTCCCGATTCGCGGTAAGTCCAGGTCAAAATGGCTTGCTTACAACATGGCTATGAGAGCCCGTGTGTTCGACGACTGGACAGACCGTATGCTGAGGCGGTGCAAAGATGCACTGGTACTTCATATTGGGTGCGGACTTGACAGCAGGCATATCAGGGTAAAAACTCCCTGTTCTGAATGGATGGACTGCGATCTTCCGGATGTGATAGAGATTCGCAAGAAGTACTTTCGAGAAAATGAAACGTACCATATGATGGCTTTGGACGCCTCCAGGCCGGAACAGATTGAATCACTCCCGGATGGTGATACAGCCATCGTTGTCCTTGAGGGGCTTAGCATGTATCTGCCAGGCAGCCAGGTACGGGGGCTGTTGCAAGCGCTTGATAAAAAGTATCATGAACTTCATATTCTTATGGATGTTTATACGGAATTCGGTGTCAAGGCATCGAAATATAAAAACCCTGTCAATGAAGTTGGCGTTTCTAAACTGTATGGGATCGATGATATCGAGAGCATCACGGATGGCCTTCGGGTCAGATTGGTAAAGGAGCACAGTTTTACGCCTGCCAGGTTGGTCAAAGAGCTTCCACCAGTCGACAGGTTGTTTTTTAATCTTTTGTTCACGGGTAAGCTGTACCGAAAGATATACCGCCTGTACGAACTTAAGGCGTGAATTTCGGTATCCGGCGGAGGAAGGAAAAACAATGAGAAATGAGAAATCCGACAAACAGAAAAAGAACTTGAGCAAATTCGTATCCCTGATTCTCCGCCACAAGCCGGAAACAATCGGGATCACCTTGGATGAACACGGTTGGGCGGATGTCGGCGAACTGATCGATGGAATCAATAATACTCCGGGGAATGAGATCGACATGGAAACGCTGGAGGAGATTGTCCGGACTGATGAGAAACAGCGGTATTCTTTTAACGATAACCACACGCTGATCCGGGCAAACCAGGGACACTCCATACCGGTAGATGTGGGACTGGAAGAAAAGATCCCGCCGGACGTATTGTGGCATGGGACGGGAGAAAAATTCGTACCATTTATCGATGTGCAGGGCCTTATTCCGAAGAGCCGTCTTTACGTTCATCTCTCGAAAGACATAGAAACGGCAAGAAAAGTCGGAAGCCGGCATGGAAGACCTGTGATCTACAGGATTGACTGTAAAAAAATGAGTGAGGACGGCTACAGATTCTTTCTTTCAGCAAACGGCATTTGGCTGACAAAGAGCGTGCCGCCGGAATATCTGCATAAGGAGCCGGGTCACGGGGACTGATCCTCTGCCTCATTTTGTTAAGTTTTTGGAGAGAAAAAATATGTGGTTATTATTTGCAATACTATCGTCTGTTTTTGCAGCACTGACATCGATCCTTGCTAAGGTAGGCATCGAGGGCGTTGACTCAACACTGGCAACGGCAATCCGGACAGCCGTTGTTCTCATTATGTCCTGGGGCATGGTCTTCCTGACAGGTGCTCAGAAAGGAATGGGGCAGATCAGCCAGAAAAGCTGGCTATTTCTTATCCTCTCCGGTCTCGCCACCGGAGCATCGTGGCTGTGTTATTACAAAGCCCTTCAGATGGGGGATGTGTCCAAAGTGGTGCCGATTGACAAGTTGAGCGTACTTATAACGCTTTTTCTCGCCTTTCTCTTTCTGCACGAGCAGTTCACGGCAAAGTCCATTGCGGGATGTGTGCTGATAGGTGCAGGAACGCTTCTGATGGTGATGTGAGTTGGTCGTCAAGACTTTTTGTTAAGAACTATATAAGCAATCATGTTAAATTGTATGTAGATGAAAGCAAATGACATGGACAGTCAAAAGATTCTGAATGGAGGGCCATATCATGCTGCGGGCACAGAACTGTGTTTTGAATTTGCCGACCGGAACAGTTGATTATATTCGTTTTGGCAGCGGTCGGAAACCGCTCATCCTGCTCCCCGGTGTGGGCGACGGCCTGAAGACGGTCAAAGGGATGGCGCTGCCATTCGCACTCCTATACAGAAGTCTGGCTGAGCATTTCACCGTGTATGTGTTCAGCAGGCGCAGGATTCTGTCTCCGGGCATGACCACACGGGATATGGCAGAGGATTTGAACATCGCTATGGATGCTCTCGGGCTGCCTTCGGCCTCGGTGATCGGTGTTTCTCAGGGAGGTATGATTGCCCAGTGGCTGGCCATTGACCACCCGGAGAAGGTGAAAAAACTGGTGCTTACTGTTACACTGAGCCGCCCAAATGCCACAATACGGGATGTGATTAAACGATGGCTTCGAATGTCTGATCATGGCGATTATAAAGGCATTATGCTGGATACAGCTGAGCGCTCTTATTCCGACAAAAGGCTGAAACAGGCAAGGCTCACATACCGGCTTCTGGGAAGCATCGGTAAGCCCAGGTCCTTTAAACGCTTTCGAATACAGGCGGCGTCCTGCGCGACGCACGATGCCTATGATCTGCTGGATCATATCGTCTGCCCGACACTGGTGATCGGAGGGACGGAAGATAAGATCGTTACCGGACAGGCCTCTGTGGAAATGGCGGAGAGGATTCCAAACTGTAAGCTGTACATGTATAAGGGCCTTGGGCACGGACTATATGAGGAGGCACCTGATTTCTTGAAACGTGTATCCGATTTTTGTAGATAGGTTCAGGGAGATTCAAAATGAAATTAATCATTGCGAGTAATAACAAGGGGAAAATCCGCGAATACAAAGATATTTTCGAGCCATTTGGCTTTTCGGTGACGTCACAAGGTGAGGAAAACATAAACCTTGAGGTGGAGGAGACCGGAACCACCTTCGAGCAAAATGCTCTATTAAAGGCTCAGGCAATCTATGATCTGTCGCATTGCTGTGTGATCTCTGATGACAGTGGTCTGGAAGTGGAAGCTTTAGGCGGAGAACCGGGACTTTATTCTGCACGATATAAAGGTCTGGAGACTGAGCATGAGCGCAGAATCGCCGTCCTGAAAGGGCTTGAAGGGAAAGAGAATCGCAATGCGCGCTTCGTAACCTGTATATGCTTTATTGACGAGGCGGGAATGCCGCATCTCTTCACGGGAATCTGGAATGGAGTGATCGCCGAGAAAGAGGAGGGTACAAATGGTTTCGGCTATGATCCAATCTTTATCTCAGAGGATGGGAATGGAAAAACGACAGCAAGCATGCCTCTTTCCTTTAAGGAAACTTATTCTCACAGGGCAAAAGCGGTAAGGGAATTGATCAGCTATCTTCAGTCCCGATAGATTGTGGAGGAACTTTCATGAAGAAGTATGCCATGCCCATCCTTATGCTGGTTGTCTTTGAAACGATCGCTATTACACTATGGCTCACAAAAGGCAATATTTTTTATCTGTTTAATTTCAGTTATATCGGGTGTTCGATAGCACTGGGGATGTTCCTGTTCATCAAAGAGTATAAATGTGCGCGGCGCATTGTCCAGCTGCTCGTCGGTTCATATATGCTTGTTTATCATGTTTCCGCAGAAGACTCCCGCCTCTGTAGGCGGCGAGATGAATGCGGTCTGTTGACGTAGTTTTTCCTGTTCTCACGAATACGCGGACGGCGAAACAAAACATATGTTTGCAAATATATGTTCGATGTAGTACACTTATATATAGATACAAAATGGCACAGCTGCTCTGCTTAGTCCCGGAAAGGAGCGTGCGCGAATGTACCACGTCGAATGCATTGACATCCATAAAGACGATACCCTGTTCTCCTACGCTGACAGGGCGTCCCTTTGTGCCAATAA
>Ga0256404_1005390_pt1 | contig 22686 bp, 20 predicted proteins | sample RumenRJG_01DNA_FD_185990 | JGI IMG/M metagenome (GOLD analysis project Ga0256404, IMG submission 185990) | Bovine rumen microbial communities from Lethbridge, Alberta, Canada - RJG_01 | ecosystem: Host-associated > Mammals > Digestive system > Stomach > Rumen | place: Canada: Alberta | collected...
GGTTTCGGACCCGTACTTCATTATAGAGTTGGAGGTTTATATTTTCTAGGGCTAAAGCCGGTATGGGATCCACTTGCAGAGCAAGTGGTTTATTTGGATTTGTATCCAAAAAAGAAACCGTTTGAGAGCAAGCTCTCACCGGTTTCTTTTCCGATGTTGCAGGGACTCAATGCTATGACATGTTTGCGAATCTCTCCACTGCTTTGGTGAAGTCGGCGATTGTTTTTTCCGTGTCGCCATGCTCCAGCCCGTCTTTTACACAGTGACGGATGTGACCTTCCAGTACGATCTGGCCGCATTTATGCAGAGCAGATTTGGCAGCGTTGATCTGGGACAGGATGTCCTCGCAGGGAACATCCTCCTCGATCATTTTATCGATGGCGTTGACTTGTCCGGCTATTTTGGCCAGCCTCCTGTGAAGATTCTCAAAATCCATGCATTGTCTCATATTTTCATCTCCCTCGGATTATTAACCGAGTCAGACGGTATCAGTCACCATACTGTCTGCTCACTATTTTGAGTATACCCTTAGTTTACGATATTTTCAATCAATTCCTTTTGTCAAAGTATACCGTAAAACAGTGTTCGCTTATGACACTGATACCGACTGCCCGGTCCGACCGATTTGAAGGGAGATCGGTTGCTATGCTGTTTTTGCTCTGCTGTATTTCCAGCTCAAAAGGATCGCGGAGTTTACTATCACGATCACAGACCCCGCATTATGGACCAGGGCGCCGACCACAGGAGTCAGCACGCCCGTAATTGCCAGCGCAATGGCGATGAAATTCAGGGTCATGGAGAAGGTCAGATTCTGCTTGATCGTTCTCATCATTCGTTTTGCAAGTGCGATCAGATGCGGGAATTCCTTTACCTCATCATTGATCAGCACGATATCAGCCGCATCTACGGCAATGTCACTTCCAACGCCTCCCATGGCGATACCGACATATGCCCGCTTTAAGGAAGGTGCATCATTGATACCGTCTCCGACCATGCAGCAGGGTGACCCGCTGCCCTCGTATTCTTCAATATAACGAAGCTTGTCGCCCGGCAGACAGTTGGAATGCACTTCTTTGATGCCGGCTTCTGAAGCTATCTTGGCAGCTGCGTTATCATTGTCACCTGTCAGCAGCACCGGTTCGACCTTAAGCCCCCGGATCTGCGCCATAGTATTGGACACATTTTCACGGATCGTATCAGAGAGGACAACATAGCCTGAAAGTACTTTATTGATCGTCACATAAATGACTGTCGCGCCGCCTTCAAAGAACGGCATTACTTCATCGATCAGAGGCTGCGGAAGTTCGATCTGATTGTCTTTCAGCATCTTGGAATTTCCAGCAAGGACGTTTTTCCCGCCGATCACGGCAGTTACTCCGCGGCCGGTGACCATGCTGAAATCATCAACATGCAGAAGCGATCCGCCCTTTTCCTTATACCCTTTTGTGATTGCCTTGCCAAGCGGATGCTCGGAAAGGTTTTCCGCCGATGCTGTCAGCTGCCAGAGTTCATCATCGCTGACACCGGATACCAGTGACTTGTATGCTGTGACAACCGGCACTCCGTTGGTAAGGGTACCGGTCTTATCAAATGTAATCTTTTTGACGGATGCCAGGCGTTCCAAGGCGTCTCCTTCACGAACCAGGAAGCCGTGTTTGGCCACATTTCCGATGCCGGCCATGATCGCAGTCGGTGTAGCAAGTACCAGTGAACAGGGGCAGAATACAACAAGGATCGTAACTGCACGGATGATCTGTCCCGTGATCAGCCAGGTGAGTCCGGCAGCCGTAAGCGCAATGATCACGATCCATACAGCCCAGCGGTCAGCCAGATTGACAATCTTTGCCTTTCCAGCGTCAGCGGACTGGACCAGACTGATCATCCGCTGGATAGAGCTGTCCTCGCCGACCTTGGTGGCTTTCATCTCAAAAGCGCCGAACTGATTGACTGTTCCGGAAGAAACATCATCACCGACCGTCTTATCAACAGGAAGGGATTCACCGGTCATGACCGCCTGATTGATGGAAGTCTGTCCGGAAGTAATGACACCGTCTACAGGAATCGATTCTCCGGGAAGTACACGCAGCATATCTCCTACTTTTACATCCTGTGCCGGAATGATGGTTTCACTGTCACCAGCGATCACTCTTGCGGTCTTCGGAGTCATCTGCACAAGCTTTTCGATGCCCGCACGCGCCCTTGCCACAGTAAGGTCTTCCAGTAGTCCGCCAAGCTGCATGATGACGGCGACCTCGCCGGCAGCAAAATACTCTCCGATACAGACAGATGCGATCAGTGCCAGGGAAACCAGCACATCCGCTGTAATATCAAATTCGGTCACCATGCCGATCACCGCTTCCATAATGATGGGAACTCCGCATAGAATAATGGCGATCCAGCAGATATTGAACGGAAGTCCAATATTATTGCCTGTCAGGTTCAGCACCAGCGCGATCGCAGAGATCACCAGAAAGGCGATATCCTTTTTTGTACCGCCAATTTCCATCAGATCCTCAAGTTTATGCATCAGATCCTTCATACCGTATTGCCTCCGATATTTCCCCTCTTAAAATATTGTTTTTTTATACCGATAGGGGTATAGGTATAATGTATATATACATTCTCCTTATTTATCTGTCAATACGGTTTTACATTTGAGCAAGCGTTTAATTGTTTTTCCCTTGTTTTTTCCTGTATTTGGAAACTGTTAGAATTGACTTACAGACAGAGCGGGCCGTAATATTTATTTATAGGACCCATGGCAGTTATAGCTGCCCTAACCCTGAAGATAAAGGAATGAGGCATTACTATGATCTTTTATTTTTCCGGCACAGGCAACTCCCGTCATGCAGCCCTGGCATTATCCCATGCCGGTGAAAAGGTATTCAATATTGCAGACTGCATACACGAACAAAGCTTTTATTTTTCCATTTCCGCAGAAGAGACCGTCGGCTTCGTCTGCCCTGTCTATTTTGGTGATCTTCCTATAATGGTCAGGGATTTTGTGCAAAAAGTCGCCTTTGACCGGGAACCAGCCTACCTCTACGCAGTATTTACCTGCGGTTCCTCTTCATTTCTGTGCCAGGAAATACTGCAGAAGCTGCTGGCCGAACGCGGACTGCTGCTTCATGCCGCCTGGGAGGTGCACATGGTCGCCAACTATGTCGTCATGTATGAGATTGCCTCTCAGGAAGACCAGGACCGTATTCTGTCTGCTGCTGAAATGCAGCTTGGTCTCATCAAGGATGAACTTTGGGAGCAAAACGGCCACCTGATCCCGATCACAGAAGAATCCAGGAAGATCGCGGCAGAAATGGCACCCATGTACCTTGAGGCGGTAAAGACTCATAAGTTCTGGATCGACGATACCTGTGTCGGCTGCGGCACCTGTGCTTCACGCTGTCCTGTTCAGGCTATTACCATGCTGGATGGATACCCTTCGTGGAATACAGGCACCTGCCAGCATTGCATGAGCTGTATACGCTGCGGGGCTGTGGAATATGGCGTTACAACGCACGGCAGAAAGCGCTATACCCATCCTGATCTGAGAAAAAAGAAGCCGGATGGCAGCGCCCATTGTCACTGACAGACAGTTGAAAACAAAGGAGTCTCCATGAAACTGCAGCAGCTTGAATATTTTATCGCAGTCAGCAGATTCGGCAGCCTGGGCAAGGCTGCTGCCCAGCTTTATACCTCACAGCCGAATGTAAGCAAGGTCATCCATACACTCGAAATAGAACTGGGACACCCGCTTTTTGAAAGGACTACCCGGGGACTTCGGCTCAACAGCTATGGAAAGGCAATTTTTGAGTACGCAAATAACATCCTGAAAAATGCGGAAATGATTACCAACGCCTGCTCTGATGAAAAACCGGACATCTTCAATGTCTCCACTTATCAAAGCTCAACCCTGGCGCGTCTTCTGGTCCGGCTGTATACAAAGCGCCCCGGTCTTCGGATCGAGCACAGGCAGGGTACGGTAGAGGAAGTTACCGGCAACGTGGAAAACGGAATTTCCGAGCTTGGGATCATTTATATTTCCCGAAAATATAAACAGGCACTCCTCAACATTCTGGCACAGAAGAAGCTTGACTTCCATGAGCTCGGAACAGCCAGGGCATGCATCAGTGTGGGGCCGAAATCCCCCCTGTTTCACAGGAATAAAATTCCTTACTCTGAGCTTTCCGGACTTCACTTTGTCCGGGGAATTCAGGATTATTTCTCAGAAAACGATTTTTCTTCGGACAATATCGGCCTCGCGGCATCCGATGCCTTTCAAACCGATGTTTTTACCAACTGCAATCAGATGGTTTCCTATCTTCTTGATGAGACTGAGCTGGTGGATTTCGGCATTAACCTGATCTATCCTTACAAGGATAATGAAGGCCCTGAATACCGCTATAAGACGATTGAAGTAGCCGGAACAGAGTCTACAATGGTTCTCGGATATATTGCGGAAAAGGAACGTGTATTAAGTGACGCGGCGATGGAATTCATCCGTCTGATCCGCGAGATTTTTTCTCCTTCCGAAACCTGATCAGGACACTCCTGCCGCAAAAGAAACTCCGCACCCCAAAGTGGCGGTGCGGAGTTTCTTTTATAAGGGAGATAATCTTATCTGTACAAGCTTCAGTCCATATCAGAAACCAGCTCATCGTAATGGTTCTGGCCGTAGAAATACTTGATGTTATCCCAGTCGGTATCATAAGGATTATAACCGCCATGGCCTTCTCCTGCTTCCTGGATCTTCTCGGAATGCTGGCCTTCACTGTTCCTTGAATAATCCACAGCAATGATCAGCAGATTGCTGAAGCAGTCTCTGCACTGCTTGATCCAGTCCTCAGGAATGTTATTCAGCGGAAATCTGCCAACTTCCCTGTGAGCTACCTTGCCCGGCCAGGTAAGCTCGGATGAGTAACTGTCTTCAAGCTGACACAGAAGCTCCATGCCGGCGAGAATAACAATAAACTCGTTTTTGTCAAGATCTACAATATACCTCCAGCGGTTGACCCAGGCACCATTGAATCCCGAATAGTCGATCAGGTAAGGATAGTGGTCCTTCAAAGGAGCTACCGCGTTCTTGGTCCACGCAAGCGCCTCGGTCCATGTCAGATCATCTTTCCAAAGCTGCTCGGGGATATACTTCTTGTAGCTTTCCACCTGCTCGGGAGTCATCGGATCCTCCTCACGGATCACCTGTACTTCATCAAAGTACTTCGCGATTGCTTCCGGCCCATCCTTTTGAATCCACTTCACCAGCTTGGTTCCAATACCCTCCGGCTCGGAATTGCGGTGTGAGTAGGTGACCTTCAGAAAGTTTCCCTTCTTCAGTACAATACAGCCCTTTTTCTTAGATGCCATGATCATATCCTCCTGTAAAATGTATTGTGCATAAGAAATATAAAAATGTCCCCAAATCTGTCTTTTCTCTCTGTCACTATCATACTAAGAATAGAAAAAAGACACAATTTCCAATGTTTCACGCAAAATCCATAACAAATCGCTATGTGTTGTTGTTATGCCTTTTCCTGTCCGGGCAGACAAAAAAAGATGGCCGGTCTCCCGGCCATCTCTCAAAAACACTACTGATCATTCTTCGATATGTTCCATGCCTGTTTCCATGATCACACGCACGTGCTCATCTGCAAGGGAATAGTATATCTGCTTCCCGCTCCGTCGCGACCGGACCAGCTTCCATTGCTTCAGAATCTTCAACTGGTGGGAAATGGCGGAAACCGTCATTTTCAATGCATCCGCAAGTTCTCCCACACTGACGGATTCTGTTTCAAACAGATGAACCAGTATACGGATCCTGGTCGAATCACCGAATACCTTGAATAATTCTGCAAGGTCATAGAGCTCTTCCTCATTAATTTGCCTGATCTCTTCTTTATCCATATGTCAAAACCTTTCACAGCTGTCCAGTTCTGAAAAGCATTATAACATAAATTTTAATGCTGCAGGCACGCAGTTTACAGGTCTTTTTCGAACAGGCAGCGAATCGCGTTGAGGACCGCCAGGATCATAACGCCGACATCCGCAATGATTGCCAGCCACATATTGGCAATACCAACAGCGGCAAGGATCAGGCACAGGATCTTGACACCAAGTGCGAACACAATGTTCTGCTTGACAATACCGAGGCACTTTCTGGAGATCTTGATTGCCTTTGCAATCTTTAACGGATCATCATCCATCAGCACGACGTCTGCTGCCTCTATCGCGGCATCAGAACCCAAAGCGCCCATAGCGATGCCTATATCCGCGCGGGCCAGTACAGGTGCGTCATTAATGCCATCACCGACGAAAGCCAGTTTCTTATTTCCGGTATTTTCACTTAAGAGCTGTTCCACACAGCTGACCTTGTCTGCAGGAAGAAGCTCCGCACGATAATCTGTCAGCCCGACCTCCTCCGCAACTTTCTTCGCAACGGCTTCCGCATCACCGGTCAGCATGACGGTACGCTCCACGCCCGCCCGCTTAAGGGCCTGCATAGCTTCCTTAGAATGTTCTTTCAGCTCATCGGTAATGACGATATGCCCGCTGTAAACGCCGTTGATCGCCACATGGATAATCGTGCCCACATGGTGGCAGGGATGATACTCCGCACCGATCAGCTTCATCAGTTTCTCGTTGCCGATAGCGACTTCCTGTCCGTCGACCTTCGCCTTAATGCCATGACCGCTGATTTCCTCGACATCCGTCACGCGGGTCGGATTGATCTTCTTACCGAAAGCCTGCTGCAGACTTAAGGAAATGGGATGAGAGGAATGGCACTCCGCATGCGCTGCATAATCCAGAAGCTTTGCCTCATCGATCGGGTTGTGGTGGACCGCTGTGACCGCAAAGTTACCCTTGGTGATGGTTCCGGTCTTGTCAAATGCGACCGTCCGGACTTCTGACAGGGTCTCTAAATAGTTGGAGCCCTTGATCAGGATGCCCTGATTGCTTGCACCGCCAATACCCGCAAAGAAAGACAGCGGAATACTGATGACGACTGCACAGGGGCAGCTGATGACAAGGAAGGTGCAGGCTCTTAAGATCCAGTCTGCCCATATGGCTCCTGTGGTAGCATAGTGATGGGCTCCGACATGGGTCAGCATGATGAAAAGCGGAGGTACGACTGCAAGGAACAGCGCTGCGTAGCATACGATCGGCGTATAGACCCTCGCAAATTTCGCAATAAAGTTTTCTGATTTAGACTTCCTTGAAGAAGCGTTCTCCACGAGGTCCAGAATCTTTGCAGCTGTGGATTCATCGAATTCCGTTGTGGTGCGCACCTTCAGCACGCCGCTCATGTTAATGCTTCCGCTTAAGATCTCCTCGCCCGGAGAGACCTCCCTCGGCTTGCTCTCGCCGGTCAGTGCGCTGGTATTAAGCGCGGAGCTTCCCTCCTCGATCACACCGTCCAGCGGAACCTTCTCACCCGGCTGGATAACGATGATCGAGCCGACCTCCACATCATAGGGATCGACCTTTTCCAGCGTGCCGTCCTCCTTTTCGATGTTGGCATAGTCCGGACGGATATCCATCAGGTCGGAGATATTCTGGCGGCTCTTTCCGACAGCATAGCTCTGGAACAGCTCGCCTACCTGATAGAGCAGCATGACCGCCACGCCTTCTCCATACTCTCCGAGCGCGATCGCGCCGATGGTAGCGATAGCCATCAGGAAGTTTTCATCAAAGACCTGTTTATTCTTAATACCGTTCAGCGCCTTCCGGAGAATGTCATGTCCTACCGTAAGGTACGGGATCAGGAATAATATAAAGAGAGCGACCGGATGTATATGCACATCGATCAGTTCCTCTGAGATCAGATACAGCGGAACCCAGAAGATCGCCGCGACAATGATTCTGATTAAAAGATTCTTCTGTTTTTTATTCATACTGGTTCTGCCTCCTATGTCCGGGACTTCCGTCCATTAGGCCTCCTGAAATAAAACCGGTTGCTGTTAAGTTTCGTCTTTCCGTTCTGAACTTTTTTGCACTGCTTTCCATATAAAGCTCTTTTTTGACAGTGTCAGGATAAAGAAAGCCAACGGCCGAAAGCTTCCTTCCGGCAATTGGCTTTTGTTCAAAAATGTCTGATAATTACAGGAAGATCTCGCAGTCTTCTTCCACAGCCTTGCAGTTCTTTAAAACATCCTGCATAACAGCCTTGGGGTCGGAACCCTCTTCGAACTCAACATTCATCTTGAGGGTCATGAAGTTTACGACAGCATCCTTGACGCCGGCAGTCTTCTTTGCAGCCTCTTCCATCAGGTTTGCACAGTTAGCACAGTCAACTTCGATCTTGTAGCTTCTCTTCATGGTTATATCTCCTTTTCAAATTGTGTTTGATTTGATACTTGAATAATTGTTCAACTGTTAATTTTATTATACACTGCCTCTGCGTAATTGCAAGCCTATTTCGGCAGTGTATCAATAAAGTACAATCTGAATCCATGCTGCAGATCCATTCGATTTTGTCAGCAATATCGATAACAGATCCGAAGCGGTCCGTTTATTTACTTCTTCTACTCCAATTCCTATAATTAAATCTCGCCGGACTGTGTCCCGCCTATAAAAACAGGAGGAAGAAGCGTATATATGGAACAGCGGAATGATGAGCGCCTTGCAGTGCTTATGCTGATCTTAGGAAGTACTTTTTACGGATTCAACAACGTGCTGACGAAGTTGGCCCTGTCAGTCGCCACTCCCTGGAGTCTTTTATCCATGCGCTTTATTCTTGCTCTGATCCTTCTTACGATCCCTGTTATCCTCGGAAAGGAAAAGCTGCGTTTCAGCAGACGAAATCTTCTCCCTCTCGTCCTGTTCATGATTATTGAACCGGTCTACTTTATTTTTGAAAGCTTCGCCATCAAGCTGACCAATGCCACTTACACCGGCGGAATCCTGGCGCTCTCCCCCGTAACTTCTACCATACTGGCCGCAGTCCTGCTTCATGAGTACCCTTCAAGGCGGGAAGTTTTCTTCAGCTGTTTTCCGGTGGCAGGCATTCTGCTGATGAGCCTTGCCGGAAGCAAGCTCGGAATCGTCAGCCCCTTAGGCGCTCTTTGCCTGATCGGAACTTGCCTTTCCGCTTCCGGGATCCGCATCTTTAACCGGGGTGCTGCTGTCATGTATTCCGCCTACGAGCGCACCTATGCCATGATGGTAAGCTGCTGCCTGTATTTTACCTACAAAGCACTTCGGGAAGTTAATTTTGATCCGGCGGCCTATGCGGCGCCGCTGAAAAGCCTTCCTTTTATCGGTTGTCTCCTCGGCCTGGTACTGCTCTGTTCCATCGGCTCTAACCTCATGGGAAACTGGGCGGCCGGCAAGCTTTCTGTTGTCCGCTACACTTCTCTGTCTTCCGTCAGCACACTGTTTTCCCTGTTTACCGGCGTAATCTTTCTGCATGAGCCCATGACGCCGGTCTCCTTTACAGGGGCCCTGCTGATTCTCATCGGTTTAAGAGGCATCAGCAATTCGGCTTTAAAAAGGGTACAGAACACCGGCCGAAAGGCGCAGCTTCCGCACAAAAAGACGGATGCCGAAAACTGATCGAACAGTACAAAGACTTCTGTATTCACTGCCACAGAGCATTTAAAAAGCTGCCCGGACGGTTCCTCACCTGCTCAGGCAGCTTTTATATTATTTGGTGTAAAGGACAGCATCCAGAAGCAGCTTTGTATAGTCATGCTGCGGATGGTCCATGATCTGCTCAGGTGTGCCGATCTCCACGATCTCTCCGTCCTTCATGATCGCCATGCGGTCACAGAAGGTCGCGCAGAGCCGCCATATCATGGGAAACGAACATCATCGTCAGACCCCTCTTCTTTCTGAGTTCATACAGGTACTGAAGGATCATCGCCTGCGCCGAAACGTCCAGCGCAGATGTGATCTCATCGCAGAGGATCATGTTCGGTTCAGTGACCAGTCCTCTTGCAATCGCCATACGCTGTACCTGGCCGCCGGAGAGCTGGCGCGGGTAACGGTCCGCAAGCTCTGTGGAAAGTCCCATCATGGAAACCATGTCATCAATACGCTGATTAGCATTCTTTGAGTTCTCTGCAAGAAGCTTGAGACTTTCGTGCATTGATTCCCTGATCGTCATCTTCGGGTCAAATGCTGCCTCGGAATCCTGGAAAATGACCTGGAACCAGCGGCAGACATCCTTGGGCTTCTTTCCGGTATATTCCTGACCCTTGAAAAAGAGCTGTCCGCCGGAGACCGGCTCCAGGCAGGAGATCAGGTTCAGAAGGACCGACTTTCCGCAGCCGGACTCGCCGATGATGCCGAGGACCTCGCCTTCGTTCAGGGTGATGTTGATGTTCTTCAGAACTTCATGTCTCTTTTTTCCCCTGCCGTAGGTCTTCGCTACATTTCTGACTTCCAATAAAGGAGCTTCACTCATTTATCGCCCCTCCCTTCTGCACAGCTTACCCAGTGGCCGGGTTCGATCTCGTTCAGACTGTATTTCTTATGTTCGCAATCCTTGCATGCGTACTTGCAGCGCGGAACAAAATTGCAGCCTTCCCACTCGGCGCCGTCGAGCGGAGGTCTTCCTTCCAGGCCCACCGGCATCTTGCGGTCCTTTCCCGGGATCGCGGCCAGAAGGTTTCTGGTATACGGATGGATGGGGTCGTCGAGCACCTTCCGGATATCTCCGTATTCCACCATACGGCCGGCATACATGACACCCAGCCGGTCTGCGATATGAGAAGCAACACCCAGGTTGTGGGTGATGAACAGGATGGACCAGCCAAGCTCGTCACGAAGCTGCGCCAGCTCCTCAATAACTTCTTTCTGGGAGGTAACGTCCAGAACCGATGTTGCCTCATCCGCCAGCATCAGCTTCGGTCCCTGCAGCACGGCAAGGGCAATCGCCATACGCTGATTCATTCCTCCGGACATTTCCCAGGGCTGATACTTTAAAAGTCGGTCAGTATCCGGGAAGTTCAGCCGCTTGAACATTTTAATTGCATCCTCACGTACAAACGGAAGGCCGTGGCTGTTCATGGTCTCCTTATACTGAATGTCATAGGAACGGATGTTATTGAAGGATCCGCGGGTGTTCTGAGGAACATATCCGATCTGCGTGCCCAGGATCTGGCGGCGTTCTTCTACGCCAAGGTGGGTGATATCCCTGCCGTCAAGAATGACGGAGCCTTCCGTTACCTGTGCTCCCAGCTGCTTTAGGCCGAGAACAGCCTTGATCAGGGTAGACTTGCCGCAGCCCGACTCGCCTGCAATACAGACGATCTCGCCGGGTCTGACTTTGAAGGAAACTTCCGTAATGATCTTGAACTCACCATAGGTGACTGTGAGGTTGTTGATTTCCAGTAAGTATTTTTCATCCATAATCACACCTCATTGATATTGGCAAGGTCACATACGCTTTCACCAAAGTAATTGAAGATCATGACCGAGATCATGATGGCAAGCGCCGGCGCGAATACGGTCCAGGGCGCCAGCTGCAGATATGCTCTGCCTTCCGATACCATGGAACCCCACTCCGCCTCCGGCGGAACCACTCCGAGACCCAGGAAAGAAAGTCCCGCGATGCTCAGCATGGTGGTGCCGATCTCCAGCGTGGCATTGACCAGCATGGATCCGATCAGGTTCGGAAATACATGTTTCCAGAGGATATGGATGTCGCTGCATCCGGTCATACGGACGGAATCAATGTATGGCAGCTGTTTGATACGCATGGCATGACTTCGTGCCAGTCTGGCGTACGACGTCCAGCTCGTGACGCCGATCGCGATCAAGGCATTCCTCAGGCCGCCGCCCATGATGCCGGCAACGGCGATCGCCAGGACCAGCTGCGGCAGCGAAAGCAGGATATCCGTGATACGCATCAGGATGTTATCGACCCATCCGCCGTAGTAGCCGCAGATGATACCGATAATGGATCCGATAATGAAGGAGATCACGACCAGCAGCAGGGTTGCAAAAATAGAGGTTCTTGCTCCGAGCAGCACTCTGGAGAATACGTCACGTCCCAGATAGTCCGTGCCGAAAAAATGGAGGGCTGACGGGGCTTCCTTCATATGCAGCGGGTCCGTTGCATACGGGTCATGGGTCATCAGTAAAGGTGCGGCCAGACTGATCAGCAGAAGTACTGCCACGATGATGGTCAGGATCAGCGTCCTGCGCTGCAGCTGCTGTTTCTTCAGCTGACGTCTGCTAAGCCTTTTCACTTCTTTTTTACTCATTGCTCTTCACCCCCTTACTCCAGTTCAATTCTATGGTCAATCAGGCAATAGCTGAGATCGGTCAGAAGGTTAATGATGACCTGGATCGTCGCAAGGATCAGAACCGCACCCTGAACCACAGGGAAATCACGGGCCTTGATCGAGCTCATGATCAGGGATCCTACACCGGGCCAGCGGAAGATCGTCTCGACAACGATCTGACCGCCCATCAGGGTCCTGATCTGCAGAGCAACGATGGTAATGATCGCACCGAGTGCGTTATGCAGAACGTTCCGGTACAGGATCACGCGTTCCTTAACGCCTCTTGCATGCATGCCGATGACATATTCCTCTCCCAGCTGACCGAGAACGTCCGCTCTGGTCTGTCTGGCAAACTTGGAGATCATCGGGATCGATGTTGCCAGGGTCGGAAGGAAGAGGCCGGAAACGCTTTCCTTTGCAATGACCGGGAACATTCTCACCTTAATACAGAACAGGTACATCAGTAAAAGAGAGATCAGAAAGTTCGGCATGGAGTTGCCGGTGAAGGTAAGAATACGTACAATGTTGTCGAATATGGTATCCTTTTTGATGGCTGTCGCAATGCCGAGCGGAATCGCTACGATCACCGAGAAAACGGTGGCTGCAACGCAAAGGATCGCCGTATATTTCAGACCTTTCAACAGTTTTGGCAAAACAGGCTGGCCGTCGGAATAAGTCATGCCGAAATCACCATGGAGAATCCCGGCGACCCAGTTCGTATACCGTACCAGGAACGGCTGATTAAGGCCCATCTTTTCCCTTTCAATCTCCAGCAGCTCATCTGTAACAGCCGTGCCCTGAGAAGTCAGCTTCATCAATGCCGGATCACCGGGCGTCAGATACATGAGGCTGAAAACGATAAAGGTCAGGATCAGCAGCACAGGTATCAAGTTTATCAATCGTCTGATAGTAAATCTAAGCACTGTATCACCCCTGTCTTGGAAGAATCCGGGCGGCCCCGGGCCGCCCGGCATAATAGCTCCGTCTAAAGACGGTTCAGGTTTCCTGTGTGTCTGTCATCGATCACAGGGAAGTGTTGGCATCGATGCCGTAGTACTGCATCGGGTTGTTGACGCCAAGGCCATTGGCCCCTGCCTTCAGAACAGAGTTCTTGTTATAGGTGCCGATAAACAGCATGTCATGGGAATCATAGAGCTTCTGCATGATCTCGTTGGTGATCTCAGCTCTCTTGTCGGGATCGGTCTCATAACGGACTTCGTCGATCATAGCATCGGTCTCTTCATTGCCGAAGCCGGCGACTTCCATGTAAACGCCGCTCTTGACAGTGCCTTCGAGGAAGTTCATCGGATCACCGGTCTTGTCGGTGATGGAAACGTACATTGCCATCTGATAGTCATGTGTGCTCATGTAAGTGCCGTCGGGATCCTCTTCGATCTTCAGAGTGACTCCGATGCCGGCTGCCTTCAGCTGCTCCTGAAGAAGAAGGGCAACAGTATCAACAGAACGCTTTGCATAGCAGGAAAGGGTGATATCCAGCGGCTGGCCGTCCTTTTCATACAGGCCGCTTGCTCCCATGGTATAGCCGTCTGCTTCGAGGACTTCCTTTGCCTTTGCGACATCCCACATGGGCTGCTGCACCTTACCGTAAGGCGTATCCGGGCTGTATGCACCGGTAGCCGGGGAGATCAGTCCGTTCATGTAAGCAGCAACCTGATCTCTGTCGACTGCCAGTACGATCGCCTCGCGGACACTGTCAGGAAGCTGTGCAGAATTCAAGTATGCATAAACACGTCTCTGGGTCGGAACCTGATAAAGAGTATAGCTGTCAGGATCTGTTCCGTAGATTTCCGCGGAGGATGCTGCGATATCTACATAGCCGTCGATCTCGCCGTTCTGCATAGCCAGAAGCTTGGACTCCTCATCACCCATCTTGTAGAAGACCGCACCGTCAAGGTTGACCGGGCCGCCCCAGTAATTCTCGTTACGCTCTACCGTGACATCACCCTCGGGGATGAACTCCTTTACCTTGAAAGGACCGGTGCAGATCGGGTTCTTATCAAAGTCCTCGGTATTATCGAGATCCATGAATCCGCACTCTGCTGTTGCCAGGTCGTTGATCAGGGTCGGATAAGCCTTCTCAGTGGTGATCACGATGGTCTTGTCATCGGGAGTCTGGATATCCCAGTCAAGCATGTAGGTATATCTGGAGTTCTCTGTGCCGAGTCTCTCGATATTTCTCTTGACCATGTCCGCGGTAAGCGGGTTTCCGTTGGAGAAGCATACGCCATCCTTCAGGGTGATGGTCGCCACATTGTCATTCACTTCCATGCCTTCTGCAAGCCACGGAGAAATGGACAGGTCATCGTTGATCTTGAAGAGGGTCTCGCTGATGCCGTAGAACTGGGTGTGCCAGGAATAATAGTCCTTGTGCACATCAAGAGACGCATAAGGGAATGCCTCTACAGAATGGAAAATACCGCCTGCATTTGCGGGAGCTGCAGCCTGGGTCTCTGCCGGTGCTGCGGCCTGGGTTTCACCTGCTGCTGCAGCCTGGGTCTCCGCAGGAGCTGCGGGAGCCGCTGTTGTAGTTGCTGTCGATGACCCGCCGCAGGCAGCCAGTCCGGCAACCATAGTGGCCGTAAGCAACATAGCCATTAGTTTTTTCATAAGTTACCTCCTTTAAAATAATAAAAGAATAAACAAAAAGCTCTGCGGGACAATAGAGGACTACTGTTCCACAGAGCTGTATGTACAGTCTGCTGCCGCCACATGAAAGAGGGCTGTAACTCTCCCTCTTCAAGTGACCGGCGATAGTACCCATGCGGATCCGGTCAGGTCCGCATGCAGTGCAAAAAGTTGATATTAATATATCATTTTCGTTGTGAAGTGTCAAAGTTTTACAACAAATTAGCCATGTCTAACAACATTTTTCGTTAAAAAGCACAAAAACCCAGTCTGGTTTCCGTTAGTTTGAACAATTGAACAATCAATACAAAAACCGGCAGGCTATACGCCTGCCGGTTTTTGCTTTATCACTTTTTGCACTGCATAATGTCTGGTTGCAGAATAGGACTATTTACTTTTTCTCGTCCTCTTCCTCTTCATCGTCATCGTCGCCGCCGAAAAGATCGTCAAGATCCTCAAGGCCGTCCAGAATGCCGTGTTTACCCTCATGCATGATAAGTACCTCCTTTACTAATAAAAATATAAGATCTTATATCTAAAGGCCTACAGCATGGCCATAAGCCTTTAAATCATATTCAGCAAGCCCGTCTCAGGCAAAGTTAATTTCCATCCCAGTCCCAGGTCAGCAGACGCGCGGAGTTCAGCACAACGAAGATAGAGGAACAGTTGTGAATGATCGCGCCGGCAATCGGATTCAGGAAGCCCATACCGGAAAGGATAACGCCGATCACGTTGACACAGACCGCGAAGACGATGATGTTCTGCTTGATCATGAAGTATGCCTTCTGGCAGAGCTTGAATGCTCTGGGCAGCTGTGTGATCTGGTCAGACATCAGGGTCAGCTTGGAGGACTCGATAGCAACATCGGTTCCTGCTCCGCCCATGGCGATCCCCAGGTCTGCAAGCACAAGTGCGGGTGCATCGTTGACACCATCGCCAACCATGGCGACCTTCAGTCCCTTAGCCTGCAGCTCCTTAATGGCGTCAAGCTTCTGCTCCGGAAGCAGATTTGCCCTGAACTCGGTGATGCCTGCTTCATCACAGATTGCCTTTGCGGTATATTCGTTATCGCCGGTCAGCATGACCACATGCTCAATGCCGACCTTCTTGAACTTCTGGATGGTGTCCTTAATACCTTCACGAATGGTATCTGCCACAGCAATACCGCCGATGATCCCGCCGTTCTTCATGACGAGCATGGTCGTACGGCCCTTGGACTCATTGTCCTTTAAGTAATCTTCAATGCCCGCCGGAATATTCTTAACATCCTCAAGGCACTTTCTGTTGGAAACTTCGTAGGTGTCGGCACCGTCTACAGCTCTGACGCCGCGTCCGTAAAGCATTTCGAACTCAGCATTCGGAATCGCGCTGCGGTCGATCTTGCCGTTTATGGTCAGGTTCTTCATGATGGCCTTTCCGATCGGGTGGCTGGAGTTCTTCTCAACCATGGCGATGGCCTTATAATAATCCGCCTCAGCGACACCGGGGACCACGAAGGTAGAAACAACATCCGGTGTACCCTTTGTGATGGTGCCGGTCTTATCAAAGCATACCGCGTTGATCTTGGCTGCGCTCTCAATTGCGTCGCCGCCCTTGATGAGAACACCCTTCTTTGCGGAGTTGCCGACTGCAGCGATAACTACGGTAGGTGTAGCCAGCATCAGAGCGCAGGGGCAGGCGATGACCAGAACAGTCATGACGCGAAGCAGGTCATGTGTCAGGAACCAGACGACCACGCAGCAAAGAAGAACGATGGGGAGGAAGACCTCAGAGAACTTATCCGCGATCTTCTGAGCGTTGCCCTTGTCATCCTGTGCGCTGCGGACGGTATTGATGATCTTACCAAGGACAGTATCGCCGCCGAGCTTTTCCGTCTCAATCTCAATAACGCCGTTTTCATTCAGTGTACCAACGAAGACCTTGTCGCCGACGGTCTTGTCGACCGGCATGGACTCACCGGTAATGGAAGCCTCATTAATGGCTGCGGTACCCTTCTGGATGATACCATCGACTGCGATCTTCTCACCGGCCTGAACCTGGACGATATCGCCGACACGTACCTTCTTGATGGATACTTCCTTGAACTCACCGTCAACGAGCTTGCGGCACTTTGCCGGAACCAGCTTTACAAGCTCTGCGACTGCATTCCTGGTCTTCATCATGGTGATGTCTTCAAGGACTTCACCGATGATCATCATGAATGCTACCAGTGCACCGGAAAGGTACTCTTTGCAGTAGATACATCCGATCAGGGAAAGCACGACCAGCATGCCGGCAGTGATCTTCTTTTTCTTGATAGTCGCCTCAACAGCATCCTTTGTACAGCGGAAGCCGCCGAACAGGAGAGCAATCAGGCAGACCGGGAAGGGAAGTACTCCCTTCAGAACATAGTCAAACAGAATTCCCAGAATGATCAGGGCAATGTCTACCAGAGCGAACCATACTACGCTCCACTCGAGACCGAAAAATGTACTCTTCTTCTTAGCCTTTGCCTTTTCTTCAGCCATGTCGTTTATCCTTTCCAGTATCCCCCCTGGGGGGATTTCTTATGGTGTTAGTATACATTGCACCTTAAAAAATAACAACTTCCAGTCTTTGCGGAGAAAGTACTAACATCTGGTTAATACTTTTTATAAATAGGTTATGGATTCGTTAAGTATGGCTTACAATAACAGAAGCTGATCATTCAGAAATGTCCGAGGCCAGAGAGTATCCCGTTCCTTATTTTTAAGATACTTTGAGCGCTGGATCCTGTCTCTTTCCATGTAGTTATGCATATCCTGACAGATTTGTTAGTCCTTCCCATATAAAAAAGCACCATCTCCGAAGAAATGGTGCCATGCCTGAACAGATCAGCAAATATATAGAAATTTTTAAAAAGATCAGATAAATTCGAAGTACTGACCCATGCCCTGCTCTTTCGCCTTCTTATAGATCGCCAGTGCCATGCCGAGATCCATTACGCCCATGCCGACAGTGTCGTAGATCGTGATCTCCTCATCGCTCTCACGGCCGGGCTTTTTGCCGAGAATGATCTCACCGATCTCAGCGTGGATATCCTCCTTCTTCAGATACCCCTCCTGGATCGCATGGAAGGTCTCGCCGTTCTTGGAGGCAAACTCAATACCGTCGTTGACGACCTTGGTGCCAAGAAGGCACTTTGCGTCAAGCTCCTGCTTGTCCGGTCCGTCCGCGCCGATGGCGGTCACGTGGGTACCGGGCTTTAAATACTCGCGCATGATCTGCGGGCCCTTGCGGGCAAGCGTTACAGTCACAATGATATCCGCTGCTCTCGCACCCTCTTCTACCGTAGCGCAGCTGTGGAAGCGCACATCCGGGAAATCCGGCTGCATTTCCTTTATGAAGGCATCATTCTCGCCCTCCATCCAGCCGAAGACGTAGCAGTCTTTGATGTCTCTTATACGCATGGTGGCGCGGAACGCTGCCTTGCCGATACGCCCTGCGCCATAGGCGAAGTAGGAGGAGGCATCCTTGCGGGAAAGGTAGTTATTGGCAATGGCTGCGCCTGCCGCGGTGCGGAGGTTGCGGATGTGATCAGCATACATGATGCAGACCGGTGCTGCAGTCTTGGCATCATACATATAGACCATGTTCATGCCGGTAGGAAGTCCGAGGGCCGGGTTGTCGTTAAACCCGCCAAAGGAAGACTTCATGGAATAAAAGCCCGCGCCCATATCCAGGCAGCACTTGAAGTCGCCGCCCTTATGTGTGCCAGGCTCCACGATATTTAAGATCGGGGGCTGTACGACCTGGCCTGAGCTCATGGAAGCAAAGCTCTGCTCCACAGCCTTATAGATCTCATCCAGATCACACAGCTTATCTACGTCATTATAGCTTAAGAGTAAGGTTTTCATAATTATTAATCACTTTCTGCAGTCAGTATCTGCGGTTTTCATTATCGAACGGGACGCAGACTGTCGTCAGTCTTCCGGCTCCACTTCCTCATCCTTATAGAACTTTCCGACCAGGTCGATGTCGTAGTTGCCGGAGGTCAGGACACATGCTACCTTTTCTTCCGGGCTGACCTTGATCTTGCCCTCAAGAAGGGCTGCCACTACGACTGCGGAGGTGGGCTCTGCGACAAGATGTCCGTACTCGCCGATCAGCTTGACGGATTCCGCAATGGACTTTTCTCCGACAATAACGATCTCATCCACATACTTATCGATGATCGGATACGGGTTCTCGGTGGGATAAGAGCAGCCGATGCCGTCAGCTAAGGAAGGCTGAGAGGTCATACGGGTCGGACGCCCGTTCAGACGGCTTAAATAATAGCCGCAGCTGGCTGCTGCCTGTACTCCAACCACACGGATGGAAGGATCGGACTCCTTGATGGCAGTCGCGATGCCGGAGATCAGTCCGCCGCCGCCGATCGGAACGATAACGGTTTTCACCTTCGGCTGATCCTCCAGGATCTCCAGGCCGATGGTGCCCTGTCCCGCCATAACCGTATAATCATCGAAGCCATGTACAAGGGTATAGCCATGCTCTTTGATTTCGTCCGCGACCTTCTTCACTCTGGACTGATAATCACGGTCCCAGAGAATGACGGTACCGCCTCTCTTTTCGCAGTTATGAACCTTCTCCTTCGGCGTATCTCTCGGCATGACCGCATAGGACTTGATGCCGAACATTTTTCCGACATAAGCGCAGGCTGCCGCATGGTTGCCTGAAGAGCTGAAGATAATGCCCTTCTTTCTTTCCTCTTCTGTCAGGGAAAGGACCTTGTTAAAGGCGCCGCGGGCTTTGAACGCGCCCGTGACCTGAAGCATCTCGGGCTTAAAGTAGACCTCACAGCCAAGAACTGCGTCAAGATCCTGGATCCGTAAAAGCGGCGTGCGGTATACATACGGTTTGATGCGGACCTGTGCGTCCTTAATGTCCTGCAATGTTAACGGTGCTTTTTTTTCTTCACTCATAATATATCTCCTGTCTCTTGTCATAGTATACAGATGAAAAATCTGATTTCAGAACACTGATATCATAACAAAAGCGCAGCCGCTCTGGTAGAGGAGGTTGCGCATAGCTGACTTATAACGAACTGTTATATCATTATTCCAATTTCACGATTTCAGCCCGTCAGGCTGCGGAAAACCCTTGTAAAAAAAGGCATAACGCACTCACAGTGTTTTCAGATAGCTTAAAAATGCCGCAGCTTCTCCTGAAGGCTCCTCCCGGTAAATGCAGACAAAATTCACCTTGATCTTCGGCTCGATCATCGCCAGCCGGATGTTGCCGTAGGTCTTCACGCCGTAAAAAGGAGGAATGCAGATATTGCAGAAATCCGTCTCATCAAGGAGATTTAAGATCACCTGGCCGCTGTTGGAGATCACTGCCTGATCGAGCGCAGGTTTAAGCTGCGGCGCGATCGTGCAAAGACCGTTCTCAAGTGAAAAGAAATCGTCGCTGTAGCGGACATAGCGCTGAGCCCCCATTTCCTTAAATTTGATAATGCGGTTCCTGCTGTAGGCATTCTTCTCTCCCATACTCACATAGGCATACACGCTGCTCAGTGTCTCCGAATGCATGCTGCGCCGCTGCAGGTTGTACTGAAATGACGGCATCTGTACATCCATGATAAACGCAAATCCGAGATCGCTCCTGTACTGCTCGACATCCTTCAGTACAGCATCGGTACTGCCTTCAAGGATCTGCATGTCCAGCGGCTCCTGTCTTTGGTCACGGTAGTCCGTGATCGCCCGCGCCATCGAGCGACTCTGGTTTGTGCTGATCCGGAGGATGTTGTGCCTCCGGCTCTTGGCAAGGTTGGCGATGGTCTCCTCACGCTGCAGCATCTCCGAGGCATAACGGTACAGGGTCTTGCCCTCCGTGGTCGGCGTGATGCCGCGGCCTCCGCGCTCAAAGAGCTTTAATCCGAGCTCCTGCTCAAGTTCCCGGATCACCTTGCTGATATTGGGCTGCGAGGTATATAAGACCTCGGCAGCGCGGCTGAAGGAGCCTTCCTCCACACAGGCTTTGAAAAACTGCAGTTGTTTCAGTTCAAGCATCTCTTTCCTTTCCGCCGCAACCCGGACTGATATATACAAAACTGTTATACCGGACAAAGGCCGTGTCCCGAACGGTGACATCTTCTCTTTGTATCTTACTCTTCCAAAAAATTATTGGCAATCCTTTTCAGACATGCTAGAATTCAGAGCGGAAGTGCCGCAAAACATTTTCATATAAAAGGGAATCATCAAACATGAAAAGACAGGCAACGTACGGATATGATTTCAATCTGGAAGTCAGAAAGCTCTTCAGGAAAGAAAACACGATCTTTGATTATCTTTCCGATTTTCATACGCTGTATATCGACTGCGGGCGAAGCTGCATCCGGCAGCTCTGCCAGCTGATCCCGGATAAGGAGATCCTTGTCCCTGCTTTTTCCTGCCATGCTGTGATCCATGCCTTTGCCCACGGCGTGCGCCCGGTATTCTATCGTGTCCATGACGATTTCAGCATTGATCTTGCGGACCTTGAAAGTAAGATCACAACGGACACAGCGGCGATCTATGTCAACAATTATTTCGGCACGCTGGTAAAGCCTGATATTGTCCATGGCCTCCAGAAGATCCGGAAGGAACATCATCTCCTGATTTTTGAGGACAATACCCAGGCGGTCTTTTCCTGCGGCATACTCCTCGGGGATTATGCCTTTTCCTCGATCCGTAAATGGTGGGCCGTTCCGGACGGCGGCGTGATCTACTCAAAAAAGCCCCTTGATGACATCCTCTGGGGAGGCCTCCGCCAGGACTCCAAGCAGATGGACAAGCTCTATCCGCAGACTCTGAAATCCATGATCATCAAGGGATATGTGGATTATCCGGTTTCCGAGGTCGCGGATCTCTTTGCGAAAGTCGAAGAAGAGCTTGACGAATATACGGAAAACGGCGAGGTCTTCCTGATGAGCGACTTCTCGCACTTCATCTACGAATGCAACTCCTATAAGGATATGATTCCCACCCGCCGGGAAAACGAAAGATATCTTCGTTCCCTGATCAATAACCCCTATGTACGTTTTGCCTTTGATCACTTTGAGGATAATGAATGCCCCTTCAACCTGCCGATGTACTGTGAGACCCGCGACGAGCTGTGGAATTACATGGTGGATAAGTTCAACATCTATCCGTCCCTTCTCTGGCGCACTCATCTTTATCCCGAAGTAAACACGATCGGCGATACCGCTCGCATGGGCCGAGAGATCTTCTCTCTTCCTATTGACCAAAGGTATAATAAAGAGGATATGGAATTCCTCGCAGAATCCTTAAACAGTTACCGGCCTTCATAAATAAGCAGCTGTCCTGTGAACTGGAAAAACAGTCCGCCCGGCAAATGCCGAACGAGCTGTTTTTTTTATACTCATACAGTTAAAAACCGCTGTCTGCTCTTATAAACGAAGAGCAAACAGCGGTTTTGGAACAATCCGTTGATATAGACCAAATCGCTCAGATCAGCCGGACGCTGCTTTCTCAAAAGGCTGCTTTACAGTCTTCCGTACAGGCAGCCCCAGTCTCTCGGCTGAATGACCGGCGGAGTATGGCTTCCGACGACAATACCGTCATACGGTGCGATAAGCTCATCGATGGTCTCACCGAAGATGTTGCTGACGATACCGAGCACCTCTCCCTTCTTGACCTTCTCGAGGAACTTCTTCTGTGGCTTGTAAATGCCGCCGTGCAGGACGTGCAGATAATCAACCGGAGTCTCGATGGCATCCTCGCGGAACTTCGGAAGCTCGCCATCCTTCATCTTGAGGAATACAAGCAGGTTCAGGATGCCCTGGTGGCACATCTCA
>Ga0256404_1005391_pt1 | contig 22681 bp, 18 predicted proteins | sample RumenRJG_01DNA_FD_185990 | JGI IMG/M metagenome (GOLD analysis project Ga0256404, IMG submission 185990) | Bovine rumen microbial communities from Lethbridge, Alberta, Canada - RJG_01 | ecosystem: Host-associated > Mammals > Digestive system > Stomach > Rumen | place: Canada: Alberta | collected...
AAATAATAAATAATTTTTCGAAAAACGATGCAAAATTAATAAAAAAATAGATAAGTCGTACAAAAAAATCAATTTTTCTGCAGTTAAATTTTGTTAAACAAAGATTCGGTGCCTTGAAATGAAAAATTTTGATGATGATGATGATTTTTTTTGATTTTTGTTTAAATATTCCAATTTATTGCATTAACTTTGCACGCTGAATGGTGAAGTGAGGAGTGTGGAGTGTGGAGTGTGGAGTGTGGAGTGTGGAGTGTGAAGTGGAATATTGATAACTAAAAACTAACGATAAAAATGAAATTGAAAATGATTTGCTGTGCCTTGGCCGTTTGTGCGACGATGCAGGCGCAGGAGTCCAGAAAGGTGAACTTGCGCTTGGAGGCGCGTGGCGACTATCAGCGTGAGTATGTCGATGGCGAAGTGGTCGATGGCGAGACGGGTTTCAAAGGGAAATTCCTGAATGTAATCGTGTCGGGAAACCTGACGGATGGGCTTTCCTACAACTTCCGCCACAGACTGAACAAATTTAGCAAAAACAGCAGTTTTTTCGATGCGACGGACTTTCTGACGCTCGACTGGCAGGCGAACGACTGGCTGACGCTGTCGGGCGGTAAGCAGGTGGTTCAGATTGGTGGTTACGAGTACGACCGCGCCCCGATCGAGCTGTATTTCTGTTCGGAGTTTTGGCAGCATGTTCCGTGCTACCAATGGGGTGCCAGTGCGACGATTGGTTTGAACAAAGGGCGCGACAATCTGACTTTCCAGATTTGCGAAAGTCCGTTTCGAAACTATTCGGGCGGCAAGGATATTTATGCCTTCAACCTGTTTTGGTCGGGTCGTCACGGATTCCTTTCTACACTCTGGTCGGTGAATATGCTTGCGTATGGTAAGGGAAAGTATATCAATTACATAGCACTCGGTAATGAAGTAAAACTTTCACGTCAAGTAAAGGCAGAAATCGACTTCACGAACCGTGCTGTGAGCGGTCATACGTTCTTGTTGAAAGACTGTTCGGTGGCGGCGGAATTGTCGTATATGCCGACCGAGAAAGTCAACCTTTTTGCGAAGCTGAGCTACGACGTGAACAACACCGACAACGTGGCTGACATCACGGTGATGCCGGGCACGGAACTGACGCGATTCGGTGGTGGCGTGGAGTACTATCCGCTGAGCGACAACCGTCTGCGCCTGCACGCGAACTACAGTTATGTGACGGGTAAAAACTCGAATCCCGACGGCGTTTTGCAAGATAAGCAGTCGCTCGTCAATGTCGGATTGACGTGGAGAATCCACAATTGAATTTGACGATTTGACAATTTACCATTTTACGATTTATTTGACGATTTGACAATTTACCATTTTACGATTTATTTGACGATTTGATAAATTTTTTACTTTTCATTATTCACTTTTCACTCTTCACTAAAAAATGAAATACCATTTGAAATATCGTTTTCCAAAGAATTTTGCGAGTAGTTTGAAGTATCGCTCAGGTATCGTTTGCCTGGCCATCGTGGTTGGTCTGTTTTCGCTTTTGGGCTGGAGAATGGGCGCGGCACCGATGCTCAACACCGTGATGCACACGGCTCACGACCTGCTGCTCAACACCTGTTTTTATTTGATGGCGATTTGCGTGCTGACGGGTGCCGTCGGAAAAATTTTCGTCGAGTTTGGCGTGGTCGATTTGCTCGAAAAACTGCTTCGTCCGCTGATGCGACCGCTTTTCAACCTTCCGGGCGTGGCGTCGCTGGGTGCCGTGCTGACGTTTTTGTCGGACAACCCCGCCATCATCACCCTGTCGAAAGACAAGCATTTTTCGGCCTACTTCAAAAAATACCAACTGATTTCGCTGACGAACTTCGGAACAGCCTTCGGAATGGGTCTCATCGTCATTATTTTCATGGTCGGACAAGGCTTTTTCAAAGAGCCGCTCATCGGATTGTTCGGTGCGTTCGTCGGTTGTATTGTTTCGACGCGATTCATGCAATATTTCGTGTTGAAAGCTTATCCGAACTACGCGAACGAGGCCGCAACAGAGCATCCGCACCACGGACAAGACACACTCGTGGCGAAAAACGAAGACGAGGAACAGCCGAAATCGCTGTTCGTCCGCATCCTGAACTCGCTGCTCGATGGCGGTCGGTCGGGTGTCGATATTGGTTTGGCCATCATCCCTGGCGTGCTGATTATTTCGACGCTCGTAATGGTGCTGACCTTTGGTCCGTCGGCTGATGGAACCTACACCGGCGCGGCCTACGAAGGAACGGAATTGCTGCCGTGGCTCGCCTCGAAAATCAATGTTGTGTTCGAGTGGTTGTTCGGCTTTACGGATCCCCATCAAATCGCCTTCCCGATTACCGCGCTCGGTGCTGTGGGAGCCGCTTTGGGCTTGATTCCGAGTTTTATGTCGAACGGTTGGATCGACGGCAACGCCATTGCCGTTTTCACCGCCATTGGTATGTGCTGGAGCGGCTTTTTGAGCACCCACACGGCGATGCTCGACTCGCTCGGCTACCGCGAACTCACGTCGAAAGCCGTCCTTTCCCACACTTTCGGCGGACTCGTCGCAGCTTTCGTTGCCCACTGGCTCTATGTGCTGATAATGCTGTTCTGATTCATGGAGAACATCCGCGAAAGGCTTCAGAAATCCTTTAGCGAAGGCGGTGCGCAGGAGATTTATCGTGACATTAAGTCCGAGGGCGATTTCCTCGGATTCGCCCGTCGTTACGCCTTCGATGACGATTTCCGCGTGGCTCGAAGTGCCCTTTGGGGGCTGACGAAGGCCAGCGACACCGAATTATCGGCGCTGCAAGCCATTCTCAACGATTTCATCGACCAAGCCATGCAGACGGAAAACCCTTCCGTTCGCCGTTTGATGTTGAACATCATCGAGCGTCTGAAAATGGGCGAAGATGACCTGCGAACCGACTTTCTCGACTTCTGTTTCGACCACATGACCCGCCTCGACGAGTTTTCTGGCATCCAGTCGCTTTGCATGAAACTCGCTTTCCGAATGAGCCAGTTCTATCCCGAACTGTCCGACGAGTTCATGCGCACGCTCGAAGCAATGGAAATCGACTATTACAAGCCTGCCGTGAAAGGGTTGCGACGAAAAATACTCAGTGGAAAGAGTTAGTTTTTGCACCGGAAATCGAAAAAAAATGCCGTTTAGGGTTTAGTAAATGGTTTTTCGTGTGTATTAAGAATGTATGGCAGAGCAAAAACTTGAGAAGTTGTTCAAGCAGCATTACCGTCAGATGTATCGGTTGGCCACCGTGTATCTGCACGACGATGCGGAGAGCAAGGATGTAGTGCACGACATCTTCGCCCGACTCCTTGACGGCCATAGCGACCTCAAGGAAGAAACCATCGAGTCGTATCTGCTTACAAGCGTACGAAACCGATGCCTGAACGTGATTCGGAGCCGACGGATTCAAGAACGGGTCGAAAAACGCTATCTGCTCGACCTCGAAACGACGATTGCGCCGACGAACCACCTCGAAGAAGAACTAAAGACCCTGCATCGGGGCATCGAGCAGTTGCAGCCGCCCGTCTGCCGCGACATCATCGTGCAGCACTTCCGCGACGGCATCACCTTCAAGGAGATTGCAAGTCGGCTCGAAGTCAGCGAAACGACGGTTTACAAGCATCTGCGCCGTGCGCTCAGTCAATTACGTCAAACCCTGAATTGTGAACGATGAACCACGAACTGAACAAACCCGATTTGCTGTTCCGAATGATGGAGCAGCCGCAGCGATACACGGCTGACGAATGGCAGGCGATTCTTGCCGACGACGAGTGCCGTGAGCTCTACACGCTGATGTCGAAGACGCAGAGTGCCTTCGATGCCGTCCGTGCCGACGAAATGGTCACCGACGAAGTGATGGATGCCGAATGGAAACGGTTTGAGAATAAAAAAATCTATCCACACTCCACACTCCACAAAATCGCCGCCACATTCATCGGCATTTTGCTTGTTTCGGGCATTTCCCTCGCTGCCATTCAGCTATGGAAATCCGCTCCCGACGCATCGGAAGAGAAGGAGAAAATCGTCCAAACCACCGACACAACGGTTGTAGCCAAGCAAACGCCCATTCTTGAAGAGTCGGTCGATGCATCCGTCACCTACGACAATGTTCCTCTCGAAAAAATGCTGTCGGAAATCGCCGCCCACTACGGTGTCGAGGCCGTTTTCCAGAGCGATTCGGTGCGCCAACTCCGTTTCCACTTCGTTTGGAATCGCGAGCAGCCCATCGACAAAGTGATAGAAAACCTTAATCGTTTCGAGCGCCTGCACGTCACGCTGAAACATCAACAACTAATCGTGGAGTAAACGGCTATGAAACGACTTGCTTTATTGTTCATCATCGGCCATTTGTCGATGAGCGTGGCTGTTGCGCAGAAGCGCATCACCAGAGAATATCAGAATCAGTCCATTTCCGACGCCCTGCGCCAGTTGGCCGTCGAGCAATCGGATTACACCATCTACTTCCTCTACAACGAGTTGGAGGACTTCCGCATCACCACCTCGGTCCACCGCAAGACCGTGCCCGATGCCATCCGCCAGATGATAGGATTTTACCCTATCCGCGTCAGCACAACCGACGACGATGACGGTCGGAAAATCTTCGTGGAGTGCATTCAGAAGGCCGACACGCGCTACAAAGGCACGATTATCGACGAAACGGGGCAGCCCATCGCCTATGCCAACGTAGCCCTGCTCAATCCCGTCGATTCGACCCTGCTCAACGGCGGTGTGTCGAACGAGAGCGGCTATTTCGCCATTCCTGCGCCCTCCAACCTCTCGCCAAACGGAGCCGCAGAGCCTCTTCTCCTCAAAATTTCCTTTGTCGGCTACAAAACCGTCTATAAACGCTGTGAAAATCCCGAAATCGGGACGATTCAGATGCAGCCTGCTCAATATACCATCAAAGGTGTACAGGTAAAAGGTCATCGACTGCTTTATACATCAACAGAAAAAGGATTGCAGGTCGCTGTTCAGGGTACACCTTTGGAGCAATTCGGCTCTGTCACGGAAATGCTTACTCATTTGCCTTTGATGATGAGTGACGGCAAGATTGCAGGCCACGGAAAACCAGAGATTTACATCAACAATAAGAAGGTACGCGATATACAGGAACTCGACCGCTATCGTGCCGATGAAATCCTTTCGGCAGAGATTATCACCAACCCTGGTACGGAATATGGCGCAAACGTAACCTCGGTCATCCGCCTGAAGACTGTGCGCAAGGCAGGCGAAGGTTGGAGTGGAAACTTCAGCGCAGCCTATCGTCAGGGCAAGGAAAATTACGCCAATGGCAACGCCTCGCTAAACTATCGTACAAAAAACGGTATGGACTTCTTCGCTCGTGGTTATCTGACCAACCAAAATGTACGAATCGATGCTACCGCCAACGACCAACTGCAAGCATCTTCTATCTGGGATTACCAGAAAGAAGCGTTATGGCTCTACAAAATGAAATACTACTTTGCTGACCTCGGCTGGAACTGGGAAATCAACGACCGCCATTCGGTAGGTCTGACTTATACGGCCTTTAATTATATTGGCAACAGCACTACTCGCAGGGAGATGGACGAACAAACGTGGCAGGATGGGATGCTCGTCGATGGTGGACACAGCCAGACAAACACGCTGACCCGCCCTCATATGACACACGCAGTAAATGCTTATTACGTTGGCAATGTTGGGAAGTGGAACCTTGATTTCAGTGCCGACTTCTATGATGCGAAGTCCGTACAGGCTATGGATGGTGGAACAGAAAACACGGTCTTTGTTAGCAGTCAGACAAATACCAAGAACCAGTTGCTTGCAGAAAAATTGGTCGTCACCGCTCCTGTTTTGAAGGGCGAACTGACTTTTGGTGAAGAGGCTTCTGTAGTTGGTCGCACACATAATTTTTTACAAAATGGTTTTTCCTCTGACAGTCATATCCAACAACAGACATCCATCTGGTCGCTTTTCGCCAACTATTCACGACAATTAGGCAAACTATCGTTCAATGCAGGTATTCGCTGGCAGAATGAGCATAATCGCTACAATATTGACGGAAAGCGTAATGACGAGATGAGTCCTGATTATTCTGTGCTGATACCTCGCTTCTCCGTATCTTATCGAACTGAGAAATGGCATCACAAGTTCTCCTACAACTGTTCGCGCAACAATCCGCCTTACGGTCTCCTGTCCTCATCGGTCAATTACCGTAGTAAATACGAGTACGACACGGGTAACCCTTTACTCAAACCGCAGACATTGCACAATATTTCTTGGAATTCCTCGTGGAAGTGGTTCTACGCAGAGATTTTTTATCAATATTTCAAAAACAGCATTCGCTCGTTCCAAACGGCCTACGATGACGTGAACCACCCGGGAGTAGTCATTATGGACTACCGCAACACACCAAAGCAGGAGTATTATGGCCTTGTGTTGAACTTTTCGCCCAAGGTGGGTATCTGGCAAATGAACTATTCGGCAGAACTCTTTTTCTGCAACGATGATGTTTATCCTTTAGGCATTACTCACAAGTGGAATGGGTTAATCACTCAGTTCTCGCTTGACAACACTTTTACTTTACCACACGATTGGCTCTTGAATGTGAACGGAAGCATCTTGCCTTACAACGAGTCGGGTCCCAGTCAGACCAAATCCACGGGCTTCATTAACCTTCGTTTTAGCAAACAGTTCTTGAAGGATAAAAGTCTCAGCGTTGCCATCCTTGCCAACGACATACTGCATACGCAGTACACGGAGCGTACAGCCTACGGTGGTATCAATATCCGCACCCAATATCGCGAATACAAAGATACCCGTCGTGTTGGTATTGATGTTTCTTGGAAATTCAACGCCACGCGTAGCCGATACAAGGGCAGCCACGCTGGACAGAGCGAACGCAACAGACTATAAACTCTCTCTCAATTGCGTGCAGCAGCGGCATCGGTGGGTGTCGCTGCTGCCAACGTTACATAGAATTATTTAGCAAGAAATCGAATATTCCTTTTATCAGAATGCCGTTGTCATTATAATTTGAACGGGAGCGGTCGCCAGTCACAATGACTTTCTTGAAACCATCTGGCACACGGAGCAGTGAGGCCTGCTCTTGAGCCACTTTTTCTCTGTCGGGCATCATATAGGCCGACTGAATATAAATTCGCTCATCGTGGCGATTCACCACGAAATCGATTTCCAAATTCCGGCGCACACTTTTTCCGTTCTCGTCGTGGTTCACCGTCTCAACAAGGCCGACATCCACCGTATATCCCTGCTTTCTCAGTTCATTATAGACAACATTCTCCATCGTGTGGTTGAATTCTATTTGCCGGAAACCAAGAATGGCATTTCTGATACCAATGTCTTCAAAGTAGTATTTCGTCTCAGTGCCGATGTATTTTCTTCCTTTCACATCAAAACGCAGTGCTTCGTTGATGATGAATGCATCTTGGAGGTGTTCCAGATAGCGAACGATAGTGTTTGGGCCAATCACCATTCCAGTTTCAGATTTGAATGTATTTACAATACGCCTGACATTGGTGCTTGACCCCATTCCAGAGGCTAAAATGCGTATCAGTTCACGCATCCCGTCCGCATTGTGCAAATGGTTGCGCTCTATGACATCTTTCAGATACACGGTTTCAAAAATTTCGCGAAGATAGTTCTGCTTCTCCGTCGGATTAGAAAATTGAGCAACACCGGGAAGTCCACCATAGAGATAATAAGTTTCAAGTTGAGCAGCTTTTTCGCCTCCAACAGCCTCATAATATTCTGCAAAACTCAAGGGATGGATACGAATCTCCCATCCTCGTCCACGGAACTCTGTGATGATGTCTTTCGACAAGAATTTTGCATTCGACCCCGTGACGAACACGTCGGCATTTTCAATGTGCAGGTATGAGTTCAAAACATCCTCAAATTCAGAAACTAGCTGTATTTCATCAAGTAAGATGTAATACCTTTCAGAATCTTTCAACTGTTTGTCGATATATTCCAACAAAGCATCAGGATTGCGCAGACGCTTGTTTCTGCGGTCTTCCAGATTGACTTGAATGATATGGCTCTCTTGAACACCTCTTTCCAATAAATGCTTACGGAAAATGTTGAAAAGTAGAAACGACTTACCGCATCGGCGAATACCGGTGATAATCTTTATCATTCCGTTTCCTTCGGATGAAATCAGTTCTTGAAGATAGAATTTACGTTCAAAATACATGGCTTTGTGGAATATTTTTGTAGAAAACTACAGATTTGTGCCACAAAATTACGATTTATTTTCTGAAAGAGCAAATAAAAAACAGTTATTTTTGAAAAAATGCAACTTTTTTGTAACAAATTGCGTCTAACGGTCGTATTGCTAAGTGTAATAATTTGGCAAAATGGCGGTCTTAATGATGAATTTCTAACAAAAAATTGCATAAAATGAAAACAAAAATTTGGATGATTTCAATGATGTGCCTCGTGGCGATGGCTGCGAAGGCGCAAAGTATCAACGGGCGGATTCTCGACGAGCAGTCGCAGCCGATGGCGTTTACGAATGTGGTGCTGCTCAACCGTGCCGACTCTGCTTTCATCGCGGGAAGCGTGACGGACGACGACGGCACTTTCACCATCGCCACCGACTGCACCGACTGTCTGCTGAAGGTGTCGAGCGTGGGCTATGTGACGAAGTTTGTCGATGCACGGCAGGGTAGTGTGGGCGACGTGGTGATGCAGGCCGAGACGCATACCGTGGGCGAGGTCGTGGTGAAGGGCGAGCGTCCGCAATACAAGATGATGACGGGCGGAATGACCGTGGAAATCCAAAATTCGCTGCTGAAAGACGTGGGAACGGCCGACGACGTGCTGTCGATGCTGCCCAACGTGGAGGGCGAGGACGGAAAATTCACGGTTTTCGCCAAGGGAACGCCCGAAATCTACATCAATAACAAGAAGGTGCAGAACGCACGCGAGTTGAAGCAACTGAAATCGACCGACATCAAGAGCATCGACGTCATCACCTCGCCCGGCGCGAAATACAACGCCGAGGTCGGTGCCGTCATTCGTATCAAGACGGTTCGTCGGCAGGGCGAGGGCATCAGCGCGGAGTTGTTTAGCCAAGTGAGATACAACCATAAATGGGCGAACTACGACGATGCGACGGTGAAATATCGCACGGGTGGACTGGAAATTTTCGGGAATATGTCGTTCAATCATAGCAACTATTCCGAAGATAACATGCTGATAACGGAAACTCAAGCCAACGGCAACCACGTTCATATCGAACACTCGGCCCCCACCAGTTTCTGGAACACATTGATGGGTGGAAAAATCGGTGCCAGTTATGATTTCAATGACGACAATTCCGTCGGTTTTTCCTACGAACTGAGCGGTGCGCCACGCCGAGCCTCTGGCGGTGCCGATTGTGTTCAGACCATCATCCGAAACGGCCAATTGGAAGGAGTTGTCAATCAATATATGCGCCACACATCGGGTTATGAACCGACGCACGAATCGAACCTTTATTATGTCGGAAAACTGGGAAAAATGGGCATCGACTTCAACGCTTCGTATGTCTGGAACAAGAGTTCGGTGGAAATCTTGTCGGAAGAGCGCAGCGAAGAGTTGCCCGACCAAGACATTCACAGCTACAACGTGAACCACAACCGTATGTTGGCAGGAAAACTCGTGTTGAGTTATCCGATTTGGAAGGGTGAGTTGAGTGTCGGATCGGAAATGATTCGCTCGAATGGTCACGGCGAATATTTCAATTTGGAGCAGATTGTGCCGCCCTCTGACGATGAGATTAAGGAGCGAAACACCGCCGTCTTCGCCGAATATCAGATGCAACTCGGCGCGTGGAGCGTTGGCGGTGGACTGCGCTACGAGTCCGTCCATTCCGACTACTATTCCTTCGGCGAGCATCAGGCCGAGCCGAGCCGCAAATATCGCGACCTTTTCCCCAACTTGGCCATTGCTTGGCAGAAGGAAAAATGGGGTGTTCAGTTGAGTTACAACAAGCGAATCAGCCGTCCGAGTTATCATTCGCTCAATTCCAATGTGCAATACGACAATCGCTATCAATACGAGGGTGGAAATCCGCTGTTGCGCCCGACCATCAAGCAGAATCTCGGCCTTAATGTCACCTATTCGTGGTTGAATTTCACAGCAAGTTATGGCCACAACAAAGACCAACGACTGAGTTTCGGCAGTCTGTACAAGGAAGGGACGGAAATCACCATTTGGAGAAACTTGAATTTCGACAAATTCCAGACTTACAACGTCTCGCTGACCGCCTCGCCGAAGTTCGGTTTCTACAGTCCGACGCTGACGCTCAGCTATTTTCAGCAGAATTTCGACACACAGGCTTATGGTCTTGCGTCGAAACTCAACAAGCCTCAGTTTGGAATCAATTTCCGCAACTGGTTCACCATCGACAAAACCACGAAGGCAATGGTCTATCTGCGCTATTCGACGAGTTACAACGACGGTTTCGACTACAACCATCACGCTTTCAACGTGAATGGCCGCGTGCAGAAAACCTTCCTCAGCGGTTCGCTGACTGCCATCCTCTTCGCCAACGACATTTTCCGCACCCTTAAAAACCGGTGGAAGGGCATCTATCCCGTGACATCGATGGAAAAAGACGCCTATGCCTACACGCAGTGCATCGGCCTGTCGCTTTCCTACAACTTCAACGCCACTCGCTCGAAATACAAGGGAACGGGCGCAGGCAACGACGAAAAGAACCGTTTGAAATAAATTCTCTCTCAATCGCGTGCAGCAGCGGCATCGGTGGGTGTCGCTGCTGCCATTTTTTTAATCCGTTTTGCGGTTTTTAATATTATTTAGGTACGAAGATTGCGCCACTCTCTGAAAATTGTTGTAATTTTGCACGAAATTTGAACAAAAATCAATTAGAAGATAGAAAATTATGGCAGAATCAATCGATATCCGCGAACTGAACCTGCGGATTGAACAAGAGAGTGGTTTCGTGACGAACTTAGTGACGGGTATGAACCGTGTCATCGTCGGACAGCGGCATCTGGTGGATTCGCTGCTCATCGGCTTGCTGAGCGACGGACACATTCTGCTCGAAGGTGTGCCGGGACTGGCTAAGACGCTGGCAATTAAGACCTTGGCGCAACTGATTGACGCTGACTACAGCCGTATTCAGTTCACGCCCGACCTGCTTCCGGCCGACGTCATCGGAACGATGATTTATTCGCAGAAAGAGGAGAATTTCCTCGTGAAGCGCGGTCCGGTGTTTGCCAATTTCGTGTTGGCCGACGAAATCAACCGTGCACCGGCGAAGGTGCAGAGTGCGCTGCTCGAAGCGATGCAGGAGCATCAGGTGACGATTGGCGAGAAGACGTTTGTGCTGCCCAATCCGTTCCTCGTGATGGCGACGCAGAACCCCATCGAGCAGGAAGGCACATATCAGTTGCCCGAGGCGCAGGTCGATCGTTTTATGCTGAAAGTCATCATCGACTATCCGTCGTTGGAAGAGGAAAAACTCATCATTCGCGAGAATTTGGCGGGTGCGCTGCCCGAAGTGAAGCCCGTGACGACCGCCGAGGAGATTCTTCGTGCGCGTCGCATCGTGGGCGAGGTCTATATCGACGAGAAAATCGAGCAGTACATTGCCGACATCGTCTTTGCCACGCGCTATCCCGAGCGTTACGGACTGCCCGAAGTGAAGGATATGATTACGTTCGGTGGTTCGCCCCGTGCGTCGATCAACTTGGCGAAGGCGGCTCGTGCGTATGCGTTCATCAAACGTCGCGGCTACGTGGTGCCCGAGGACGTGCGTGCCGTGGCTCACGACGTGCTGCGCCATCGCATCGGACTGAGCTACGAGGCTGAGGCTGCGAACATCACGAGCGAGGAGATTGTCTCGAAGGTGATCAATAAGGTGGAGGTACCTTGACAATTGACAATTTACCATTTGACAATTTACCATTTAATTGAAAATTGACAATTGGAAACGCAAGATTTAATCAAAAAGGTCCGAAAAATCGAGATTAAGACACGCGGATTAAGCTCGAACATCTTTGCAGGCCAGTATCACACGGCTTTCAAAGGGCGCGGTATGGCCTTCAGCGAGGTGCGCGAATACCAGTTCGGCGACGACGTGCGCGACATCGACTGGAACGTGACGGCGCGATTCCATCGGCCCTACGTGAAGGTGTTCGAGGAAGAGCGCGAACTCACGGTGATGCTGTTGGTCGATGTCAGCGGTTCGCTCGACTTCGGCACCGTCAACCAGATGAAGCGCGATATGGTGACCGAAATTGCCGCCACGCTGGCATTCTCGGCCATTCAGAACAACGACAAAATCGGCGTCGTCTTCTTTTCCGACCGCATCGAGAAGTATATTCCCCCGAAAAAAGGTCGCAAACACATCCTTTACATCATTCGCGAAATGCTCGACTTCAAGCCCGAAAGCAAGCGCACCGACGTGGCGATGGCCGTCGAATTTCTCTCGCAGGTGATGAAACGGCGGTGCACGGCCTTCCTGTTGAGCGACTTCTACGACAAGGAGATTCGTCGGCAGAAGCCTGGCAGTCAGAATGTCACGGAAAGCCATCTGGAGCGCGTTCTGACGATGGGCAACCGCAAGCACGACATCGTAGCGATTCAGGTCTATGACCGTCGTGCGAAAACGCTGCCCGACATCGGTCTGATGAAGGTTCGCGACGCTGAAACGGGCCACGAAATGGTCATCGACACGAGTTCGGCGAAGTTCCGCCACGCCCACACGCGCTTTTTTATAGACTGTCAGGAGAAACTGCGGCAGATTTTCGCGAAAAGCAGCGTCGATTGGATGTCGGTGGGGACGGACGAGGACTATGTGAAGGCGCTGATGCTTTTGTTCAAGAGAAGAGGATGATTTCAATTTACAATTTAACAAATTACAATTTACAAATTTGATTTGGATTTGAGGAAGATATTATTCATATTCGGAATGTTGGCGCTCACGCTGTTGCAGACGCAGGCACAGGGCGTTTTCGTCGAGCAGAAAATCGACTCGATTGGCATTTTCATCGGTCAGCAGGCGCACGTCACGGTGACGGTGACGGCTGGCGAAGGGGCGCAGGTGGTGTTTCCCGACTGGAAACCGCAGACGTATTTGGTGCCAGGCGTGGAATTGTTGGCCATCGAAAGCGATTCAGCCGATGCCGACAACGGTCAGAAAAGCCGTTCGCGCCGCCTGACCATCACGAGTTTCGACGAAAATATTTATTCGTTGCCGCCCGTCGAGGTGAAAGTCGATGGAAAACCCTTCAAAGGCGAACAACTCGCGTTGAAAGTCGTCACGATGGACGTCGATACGCTGCATCCCAACGAATTTTTTCCGCCGAAAGACGTGCAAGACAATCCGTTTTCGTGGAGCGAGTGGAGTCCGCTGCTTTGGTTGAGCCTGCTCATCGTTGCATTGCTGTTGCTCGGAATGTGGCTGCGAAAGCGCTTGAATGCCAACAAACCCATCATCACTAGCATCAGAATCATCAAGAGAATACTGCCGCATCAGCGTGCAATGAAGGCCATCGACCAAATCAAGGCCGAGCATATGACAACCTCGGAAGACCCGAAGGAATACTACACGCGACTGACCGACACGCTGCGCCAATACATCAACGAGCGCTTCGGATTCAACGCGATGGAGATGACGACCCCGGAAATCATCTACAACCTGCAACAAAGCGGCGACCAGACGATGATTGGCGAGTTGAAAGAGCTTTTCGAGACCGCCGACCTCGTGAAATTCGCAAAATATTCGACGCTCATCGGCGAAAACGACCTCAACCTCGTCAATGCCATCAACTTCATCGACCAGACGAAGATCGAAGGACAGCCGACGGAGGAGAGAATCGTGCCGCAACTGAGCGACGACGATAAGAAAACGCAACAAAACCGACTGATTATCAAGACCTTGCTGTGGACCATCGCGGTTGTCGAGGTCGTTCTCTTGGTCTATGTCATCTATCGAGTCGTGCAATTGTTGTAAAGGTGAAAAGGTTAAAAAGTAAAAAGGTGAAAAGGTTAAAAAGTAAAAAGGTGAAAAGGTGAAAAAGTAAAACTGTCAACTCTCAACTGTCAACTCTCAACTAAGAAAAATGGAATTTGCAAACAAAGAATATTTCCTGCTACTGCTGTTGCTGATACCTTATTTATTTTGGTATTTCAAATACAGGAAGAAAAGCGAGCCGACGCTGCGAATGAGCGACACCAACGCCTATCGCTATGCGCCGAAAAGTTGGCGGATGCGACTGCTCAACCTGCCGATGTTGCTGCGACTCGCCGCCTTCACGCTGATTGTCTTTGCCTTGGCGCGTCCGCAGACGCGAAATTCGTGGAAAGAGCGCACGACCGAAGGCATCGACATTATGCTGGCGATGGACGTTTCGACTTCGATGCTCGCCGAAGACCTCAAACCGAACCGAATGGAGGCAGCGAAGAGCGTCGCCTCTGAATTCATCGCCGACCGTCCGAACGACAACATCGGACTGACGATTTTCGCTGGCGAAGCCTTCACGCAGTGCCCGATGACGACCGACCACGCCTCGCTGTTGAACCTGCTGCAAGGCGTTCGCACCGACATCACCGCCAGCGGACTGATGAGTGATGGAACAGCCGTGGGAATGGGTTTGGCCAACGCCGTTTCGCGTCTGAAAAACTCGAAGGCGAAGTCGAAAGTGGTCATTCTGCTGACCGACGGCTCGAACAATATGGGCGACCTTTCGCCGATGACGAGTGCGCAAATCGCGAAAAGCCTCGGCATCCGCGTCTATACCATCGGCGTGGGCACGAACAAGGCCGCGCCCTATCCGATGCCGGTGGCGGGCGGTGTGCAATACGTGAACATCCCCGTGGAAATCGACACGAAAACGCTGTCTGACATCGCTGCGGCGACCGAGGGCAACTTCTATCGTGCCACGAACAACCGCGAGTTGAAGCAGATTTATAAGGACATCGACGTGCTGGAAAAGAGCAAGATGGACGTGAAAAAGTTCTCGAAACGCCACGAGGCTTTCCTGCCCTTCGCGCTCGCCGCCTTCGTCGCGCTGTTGCTCGAAATCCTGTTGAGAACGACGGTTTTGAGGAGGATTCCTTGAGGATGATTGAACATTGAACATTGAAGATTGAACATTGAAGATTGAAAAATAAATTGTAAATTGTAAACTGTAAATTTGTAAATTAAAATATTGTGTTTAGATTTGAAAATCCGATATTCCTCTGGCTGTTGCTGCTGATTCCCATTCTCGCGCTCGTGCGATTTTGGGGCTGGCGACAGCGTATCAAGAAACTGCGGAAGTTCGGCGACCCGACACTGCTGAAAGAACTGATGCCCGACATCTCGAAAGTTCGTCCGTCGCTGAAATTCTGGCTGTTGCAGGCGGCATTGGCATTGTTGATCGTGATGCTTGCCCGACCGCAGATGGGCACGAAAATCTCGCGTGAGAAGCGCCACGGCATCGAAACCATCATCTGCCTCGACATCAGCAACTCGATGTTGTGCGAGGACGTAGCGCCGTCGCGTCTGCTGAAGAGCAAAATGCTCGTCGAAAACCTCGTCGATCACTTCACGAACGACAAAATCGGCCTTATCGTCTTCGCAGGCGACGCCTTCGTGCAACTGCCGATTACGAGCGACTATATTTCCGCCAAAATGTTCCTGCAAAACATCGAGCCCTCGCTCATCGATATGCAGGGAACCGACATCGCACGCGCCATTTCGCTCGCTACCAACAGCTTTACGCAGCAGGAGAAAATCGGTCGCGCCATCATCGTCATCACCGACGGCGAAGACCACGAAGGCGGAGCACAGGAAGCCGCCGAGACAGCCCGAAAAAACGGCATCAACGTGTTTATTCTCGGTGTCGGCGAGACGAATGGCAGTCCGATTCCCGACGGCGAGGGCGGCTATATGCGCGACGAGCGCGGCGAGGTGGTGATGACGGCTTTGAACGAGGCAATGTGTCAGGAAGTGGCGCAGGCAGGACAGGGCAAATACATCCACGTCGATAACACGAGCGACGCACAGGAAACGCTCAACGACGCACTCACGAAGTTGCAGAAAGGCGAGACCGACAGCGTCATCTACAGCGAATACGACGAGCAGTTCCAAGCGTTTGGCATCCTCGTCTTGCTGTTGCTCATCGTCGAGGCGTGTATCCTCGAAAGTCAGAATCCGCTGACGCGAAAATGGTCGTTGTTCAAGCGGAATACAAGGGTTAAAAACTAAAAAAACAGGAATTATGAGACGATTGTTTTTCATTTTTTCGATGTTGCAACTATTCATCGCGACGGCCAACGCACAGGCCGACCGACAGCATATCCGACAGGGCAACAAGCTTTATCGGCAGGAGAAATACGACAAGGCCGAAGTGGAGTATCAGAAGGCGTTGGCGGCCAATCAGCGCAATCCGCAGGCGATTTACAACCTTGGTTGCGCGATGATGATGCAGCAGAAGGACTCGGCGGCCATCGTGCAGTTTGAAAACGCTGGAAAACTCGAAACCGACAAGCGTCGCAAGTCGATGGCGTTCCACAATATGGGTTGGATTTGCCAGAAACATCAGATGTATGCCGAGGCCATCGAAGCCTATAAAGAGAGCCTTCGCAACAATCCCGACGACAACGAGACGCGCTACAATTTGGCTCTGTGTCAGCGTCAGCAGAAAAAGAATCAGCAAAATCAGGGCGGTGGCGGAAAAGACGACAAAAAACAAGACGACGAACAAGACAAAAAGGATAAAAAAGACCAAAATCAGCAGCAAGATCAGCAAAAACAGCAACAACAGCCGCCGAAAGACCAGATGAGCAAGGAAAATGCCGAGCAACTGCTCAACGCGGCGATGCAAGAGGAAAAGGCGACGCAGCAACGAATGAAAAAGTCGATGCAGCACCCGAATCGTCGTCGGTTGCAGAAAAACTGGTGATTTTAAAAGTAAAAAGGTAAAAGAGTAAAAAGGTAAAAAACCACTTGGGTGAAACGAAAAAAGTTAACAAGAAAGATGACGAATCGAATTTTAAATAATAGGGTAGAGGTTTCGGTAAAAAATATTTTACTTTTTTACCTTTTTACCTTTCTACCTCTCGCAATCGAGGCCCAAACCCTGACCGTCTCGGCACCGGCGCAAGTGTCGGCAGGTGAGAATTTCCGCATTTCCTATACCGTCAGCACGCAGGATGTCGATGATTTCCGCTCAGGCATCTATTCGAACGATGTCGCCGAGATTATCGCAGGTCCCTACACCTCGACCCAGTCGAGTTTCCAGATGACCAACGGCCACACCACTTCGTCGTCGTCCATCACCTACACCTACACGCTCTACGCCCATAAAAACGGCACTTTCAACGTGCCTGCGGCGACGGCGACGGTTGATGGCAGGCAGATTCAGTCGAGAGCGACGAAAATCACTGTCACGGGAACAGCTCGACAGCAAAACGGTGCACCCAATATGCATCAGGACAACGAACCGCAGATGCGTGCGGCAGGTTCGAAAATCTCTGGAAACGACCTGTTTATCAAGGTGAGCGCGAACAAACGCCGTGTCCACGAGCAAGAACCCGTTTTGCTGACTTACAAGGTTTATACTTTGGTCGATTTGACGCAGTTGAACGGCAAAATGCCCGACCTGACGGGCTTCCACACGCAGGAAATTCCGCTGCCGCAACAAAAAAGGTTCCACGTGGAGCAGGTGAACGGAAGACCCTATCGCTGTGTGACGTGGAGCCAGTATGTGATGTATCCGCAGATGACGGGCAAACTCGAAATTCCAAGCATCACGTTCAAGGGCATCGTTGTGCAGCAAAACCGCTCGGTCGATCCTTTTGAAGCCTTTTTCAACGGCGGTTCGGGCTATGTCGAGGTGAAGCAAGACATCATCGCCCCGAGCCTGACGATTCAGGTCGATCCGTTGCCTGCGAAGCCTGCGAATTTCTCGGGTGGAGTGGGGCAGTTGAACATTTCCGCCCAAATCGACAAGACCGATGTGAAGGCGGGCGACCCGATTTCGCTGCGCGTCGTCGTCGGTGGAACGGGAAACTTGAAACTCATCAAGCAACCGACGGTCGATTTCCCGAAAGATTTTGACAAATACGACGCGAAAGTGACTGACAAAACGAAATTGACGTCCAACTGTGTCGAGGGAAATATGATTTACGACTTCCTCGCCGTGCCGCGCAACCCAGGAAAATTCACAATTCCGCCTGTCGAACTTGTCTATTACGACACGTCGGCCAATGCCTATCGCACGGTGAAGTCGCAGGCTTTCGACATCAACGTAGAAAAAGGTTCGGGCAAGAACTCGACCGTCGCCGACTACGCGGCGGAAAAGGAGAAAGACATTCGTGGCATCAAGACCTGCGGAGCCCACAGCCGCTCGCTCAGCAGCGGTTTCTTCGGCAGTACGGCCTATTGGGTGAGTCTGCTGCTGCCCCTGCTCGCGTTCGTCGTTCTGCTAATTGCCTTCCGCAAACGTGCCATCGACAATGCCGACCTCGGAAAAATGCGCGGAAAACGGGCGAACAAGGTTGCCACGAAACGACTTCGCAAGGCTCGCCAACTGATGAGCGAAGGCAAGCAGGGCGATTTCTACGACGAAGTGCTGCGCGCCCTCTGGGGTTATGTCGGCGACAAGTTGAATATGCCTGTCGAGGCACTTTCTCGCGAAAACATTTCCGAGAAATTGCACGCCCACGAGGTCGATGAAAGCACCGAAAAACTCTTCCTCGGAGCCCTCGACGAATGTGAATTTGAACGCTATGCCCCGGGCGATTCCGCTGGCAATATGAACAAGACGTTCGAGGCCGCGATGAAGGCCATCGAACAAATCGAAACAACAATGAAGAAAAAAGGAAGATTGAAAAAATGAAAAATCATAGTATCAAAATAATCGGAAAGGTTGGTAAAAATATTTTACTTTTTTACCTTTTTACCCTTTTACCCTTCACTGGGTTGGCCACCCCGACGAAAGACGCTGCCGACGAAGCCTATAAGCGCGGTCATTACCAGCAGGCCATCGCCGACTACGATAGTCTTATCAAGGTGCAGCCCACCGCCGAACTCTACTACAACCTCGGCAACGCCCATTTCCGCACCGACAACATTACGCAGGCCATTCTCGCCTACGAGCGTGCGCTGCAGTTGAAGCCCGGCGACAACGACATCCGCTTCAATCTCGAGTTCGCCCGTAGCAAAACCATCGACAAAATCACACCCGAAAGCGAACTGTTTTTCTTCTCGTGGTATCGTTCGCTCATCCGCCTGACAAGCGTCGATGGTTGGGCGCGTATCGCCGTCGTTTCGATTGCCCTCGCCCTGCTGTTGCTCTTGCTCTACCTTTTCGCCACACGCGTCTGGCTACGGCAAGTCGGCTTCTTCGGAGCCATCCTTTTCCTGGCGCTTTTCCTCGTCAGCAACCTTTTCGCCTATCAGCAAAAACAGCAGAACCTCGCCCAAAGTGGAGCCGTTATCGTTGCACCGTCGGTCAGCGTGAAGAAAACGCCCGACACCGCCGGCACCGAGTCCTTCCTGTTGCACGAAGGTACCCGCGTCACCATCACCGACCGCAGCATCGCCAACTGGATTGCCGTCCGCCTCGACGATGGCCGCGAGGGTTGGATGCCGACGAATAGCGTTGAAGAAATTTAAAAATTGAAGAAAAATGAATATCGATTGGCTATTGGAACTTGACCGTCAGGTGCTGGCGTTTTTCAACGGGAGCGATTCGCTGTTTCTCGATGCCTTCGCTATGACGTTTACATCGGGACTGACGTGGATTCCGCTCTATTTGGCACTCTTTTACATCGTCATCAAGAACAATGAGAATATGACGCAGATTTTCCTCATTGTGATGAGTTGTTTGGTTTGTCTTTTCTTTACATACGGACTGGCCGATTTCATCGCGAAACCCTACGTGGCGCGGTGGCGACCGACCAACGACCCCATCATCAAATACACGATTGACGTGGTGAATAATTACCGCGAGACGCCCTACGGATTTTTCTCGGCACACGCCGCCAATACTTTCTCGATAGCCCTGTTTTTCGTACTTCTCGTCAGAAGTCGCCTGCTCACGACGGTGTTGGTTGCGTGGTCGCTGCTGAATTGTTGGACGCGGATGTATCTCGGCGTTCACTACCCGGGCGACATCCTCGTTGGTCTCGCGTGGGGTGCGATGGTGGGTACTTCGGTCTATCTACTTTATCGGAAAATTTATTACAAACTCACGCCGAAACTGAACTATGTTTCGTCGCAATACACCTCGACGGGCTACAGCCACAGCGACATCGACGTTTTGGTGACGGTGGTGGTTTTCGTGTGTTGCTACATCGTTATCAGAGCTGCCATCACGGCCATTTAATCTATGGAAAAAGACATCAGAATCAGCGATTTTAGTTACGAACTACCCGACGAGCGCATTGCGAAATTCCCCGTGGAACAGCGCGACCAGTCGAAGTTGCTCGTCTATGAGCACGGCCATATTTCCGAAACCCGATTCAGCCATTTGCCCGAATACTTGCCGAAAAATGCGCTGATGGTGTTCAACAACACGCGTGTGATTCAGGCGCGACTGCATTTCCGCAAGGAGACGGGCGCGCTCATCGAGATTTTCCTGCTCGAACCAGCCGAACCAGCCGATTATGAACAGGTTTTCCAGACTTCGGAGGCTTGTTCGTGGCTTTGTTTGGTGGGAAATCAGAAAAAATGGAAGGAAGGAACGCTCACGCGCACGTTGGAGATAAAAGGTGAAAAAGTCGAACTTCGCGCAACGCGAAAGGGTAGTGTGGGAACGAGCCAACTCGTTGAATTTCAATGGTTTGTAGAAAATAAAACTTTCCCCCTTCAGGGGGAATCGAAGGGGCCTTTCTCTTTCGCTGAAATCCTCGATGCCATCGGCGAACTGCCCATTCCGCCGTATTTGAACCGCGATACCGAGGAAAGCGACAAAAGTACCTACCAAACCGTCTATTCGCGCATCAAAGGCAGTGTCGCCGCACCGACCGCCGGCCTTCACTTCACGGAAGAAGTCTTAAAGGCGATTGATCATCAAGGGATTACACGCGAAGAAGTGACGCTGCACGTCGGCGCAGGCACGTTCCGTCCCGTGAAAAGCGAAACCATCGAAGGCCACGAAATGCACAGCGAACACATCAGCGTGCGACGGCAGACCATCGAGAACTTGATTCGCCACGGCGGTCGCGCCATTGCTGTCGGAACCACCAGTGTCCGCACGCTCGAAAGCCTTTATTATATCGGTCGGAAGATTCTTCACAATCCCGACATCGCCGAGGAAGCCCTCGCTGTCGCGCAATGGGAGCCTTATGAAAATCGAGATTCGAGATTCGAGATTCGAGATTCGAGATTCGAGATTCGAAGAACGAGGAACGAGGAACGAGGAAGGAAGAACGAGGAAGGAGGAAGGAAGAACGAGGAGCGTGATACTGTCAACTCTCAACTCTCAACTCTCAACTCTCTTCGCGCGATTCTCGACTGGCTCGACCGCCATCAACTCGACACGCTCACCTCTGCCACGCAAATCATCATCGTGCCGGGCTACGAGTACAAAATCGTCAGTCATCTCGTCACCAATTTCCACCAGCCGCAATCGACATTGTTGCTGCTTGTCAGTGCCTTCGTCGGAGGCGATTGGCGACGCATCTACAACTACGCTCTCGACCACGATTTTCGTTTCCTGAGCTATGGCGATTCCTCGCTGCTGATTCCTTGAGGTTTGTGGAGTGTGGAGTGTGGAGTGTGGAGTGAGGGTGTTGGAAAATTCAAAAAAATAAAGTTAAAACGCCGAATTTTGCGCAAAAATTTAACTTTTTTAGCAAAAAACTTGCAGAAATCAATTAAAATTTGTAATTTTGCACCGAAAATCAGAATAACGACTAAAAAAAGTAAAAATCGGTGCGAAAACTCTGCCTATATCTCATTTCGATGGTCATTTTCAGCGCATCGTGTCAGTTTAAACTCGACACGACTGAAGGTGACAAGCACGACCATGCCGTGACGATCGAGCGTTTCGACCGACTGCAAAGCCGTTACCTGACGACGGGCGACTATGCTGCGCTGCAACAGATGAGCACGCAATATCCCATCGAGACGCGCACGCTCATCGAAGATATTTTGCAACTCGGCGAGGTGAGCGACCCGCACATCAACAGCCAGTTCCTCAGTTTTTATCAGGACACCACGCTGCAGGGCATTCTCAACGAAGTTCAAATTCAGTATTCCGACCTTTCCGACATCGATCAAGCCCTCGAAAATGCGTTTCAAAGGCTTCGGAGAATGGTTCCCAACCTCTCCATTCCGCGCATCTACACGCAGGTCGGAGCGCTCAACCAGAGCATTGTCATCAGCGATTCGCTCATCGGTATTTCACTCGACAAATATCTCGGAGCCGATTTTCAGCCCTACAAGCAGTTTTACGACGAGAGCCAGCGTGCGTCGATGACCCGAGCCAACATCGTGCCCGACTGCATCCTGTTCTACCTGTTGAGCCGCTATCCGTTGAAAGATTTTGAGACACGCACCCAAGCCGAGCGCGACGAGCACATGGGCAAGGTGATGTGGGCGACGAATCAAATTCTTGGAAAGACGCATTTCATCACGCCCCATGTCAAAAAAATGGGCACTTACGCCCATGCCCATCCGCAGAAAACCATTCCCCAACTGCTGAG
>Ga0256404_1005392_pt1 | contig 22681 bp, 17 predicted proteins | sample RumenRJG_01DNA_FD_185990 | JGI IMG/M metagenome (GOLD analysis project Ga0256404, IMG submission 185990) | Bovine rumen microbial communities from Lethbridge, Alberta, Canada - RJG_01 | ecosystem: Host-associated > Mammals > Digestive system > Stomach > Rumen | place: Canada: Alberta | collected...
AAATAGTAATGTCGTTTCACTCATACTATTAATGTCATTTCGGTCGTAGCACTTTACAATTAACGTCATTACATTAAGACAAAAAGCATAGATCCCTATTGAAAAATATGGTTTTTATTTTATATTATAAAGTTGTCAAAAGGGTAACCTCTTGATAGATATGGTCTGAGGGTAAGACCTTAAAAAGAAATCCCAAACGAAGATATGGTCTGAGGGCAAGACCTTAAAAAGAAATCCCAAATGAACTTGCTTGGATATTCCAAGCTTTTATTATGAAAGCATCATAGCGTTAAAGTGAAAAGTAAGTCAGCTTTTAAAATTAATTTGTCAAAACTTTAAAGAAGGCACAAAATACATAAAAATCTATATCAATTTTTGATATAATGAAAGAAATATAGGAGATACATACCATGAGAGAGGAACTATTGAAAGGCTTAACTGATGAACAAATTGCTAAGATTATGAAATGCAAAACTAACGAAGAAGCTTTAGAAGTTGCCAAAAACGAAGGCATTGAGTTAACAGATGAACAACTTGAGGCTGTTAGTGGTGGCTGTATAACCTGGTCTAGACCTGTACCATGTCCAAAGTGTCAATCACCTAAAACCGAATGGATTTGGAATGAACATCCAAGACATTACCTATGCCACTCTTGTGGACATACTTTCAATTGATAATCAGCATATTACCCGTTATTAAACTTAAGTTATGAAAGCATGACTTTAGGTTTTATCATTTAATATATAAAAGGATAATGCGATATAAAAGAAGAATTATTGAACGGTTTAACCGAAGAATAAATCTCTAAAATTAAAGAATGCAAAACTAATAAAGAGATACTTAAGCTCACTAAAGAAAAAGGCATTGAATTAAATGATGAGCAATTAGAAGCTGTGAGTGGAGGAGCTTGTAGAACTTAGACTTACCATTGCCTAAATTGTGAATCACATGACTTTAATAAAAGATCAAGAAGTTTTGGCCACCGCGTTTACGGTTTTATTGCATTTGTAAACAATCTGGAACAAAACGGGAAATTGATGGATTCAAATCTTTGAAATAATTAGAGGAGAAACGTAAATACTCCTCTTTTTTGGTGATTCATTTTTTACAAATAATGCTCAAAAGAAATATCAAAATTGATATAATTTTTTGGATTTTGATATGAGAAACTTAATTAAGAAGGTTTTAAATTTTTATCATTCTGGGAATATTGCATTTTATGTTTCTTTAATTGCTCCTTTTGTTATGGGAACAATTCATTTAATTTCATCGATTGTTCGTTTTGATTGGATTACAATTAATTATTGTGTTTTTTCATATTTATTTGTGTTTTTTAAGATTTGGCAATGGTCAATTGAAAAATTTCGTTTGAAACCTAATAGTTTTATTGCTGGATTGATTTCAATTATTATACTTTTAGCACCGATGATGGCTTCGTTTATTTTAACAATCCAATTTAAAGAGGCTCCAAATTATATATTTGAATGGCTTATATATGCTTATGCACTTTATGGAACAATAAAAATTATTTTTGCATCAAAAGGAATTTCAAAGAAGAATAAGACACCTAGGCAATATGTACTCGCTTATTTTGGGTTCATTAGTGCACTATATACAATGCAAATGATGGAATTTAGATTAATTAAGTTTTTTGATACAGGGTCAGCTGACGGAATAATGTACATTCTTCAATTATGCACGCAAGGCGCAATTTTCTTATTTTGCTTGTTTGTTATTATCCTATTTATATATAAAGCAATTAAAGAAAGAAAAGAATCACAAATTGAAATATCTACAAATGAATAGATTTTGAAAAGCATGATACAAGGAGTTAGATATGGTTAAAAAAGAACTTTTAGATTTATATAAAGATATTGAAAATGAATTTTTTGAACTTGATCACGAAAAGAAAATTGCTTTAATGAAACTTCATTTTTCAAAAGTAAGTGACATTTTCGATACAAATTCTTTAACAAAACAACCAATAATGTCTGATGATTTTCTTGATTGGATTAAAAGTGCATTTGATTATGCTCCTAAAAAATACAAAATTGATATAGATATTTCTTTTGATGATTTAGAAGACTATTCTGAAGAAGAACTAGAGAAACTATTTCTTAAAAATGTTTTTCTTGAAGCTAAAAAGTCAGGTCGAGATATGATCGCCAAAAATAAAATAGCTTTAAATCTCATTATTCTTGGATTGATTTTTCTTGTCACTATGATTCTAATTACAAGCCTTTGGAAAGACGGAGGCGTAATTAAAGAAATAATTTCTTATATTATGGATATCGCATGCACTGTTACCATTTGGGAAGCGTTAACTATTTTAATTATTGATAACAAAGAAAAGAGAGAATATAGTAAAAACCTTATGAAGAAATTCGATAAAATTATCTTCCATAAAACACAAGAAAACTAATGCACGTGGTTATTGTATTTACATTATGAGCGGAAATATTTTGAATTGTAAAAATAGATTTGAGTTTAGAGAATGGCTTGAAAATAATTCTAAATTTTCGCAAGAATGCTATCTTGAATTAAAAAGAGGTAAACCACAAGATGATGACAAATTTTATTACCTTGATGCAGTAGAGGAAGCTTTGTGTTTTGGGTGGATTGATAGCACAGTCAGAAATATTAATGGCACAAAATATCAAAGATTCTCGCCAAGAAGAAAAAACGGTAAATGGAGCGAATTAAATAAGGAGAGATTGCGTAGACTAATTAAGTTAGGCCTAATGACTAAAGAAGGGTTGAAAGTTGCACCTGATTTGGATGTTTCAAAATTTAAAATGGATAAAAAAGTTGAAGCATCTCTAAAGAAAGCAGGAGTGTGGGAAATATTTATTTCTTTTCCACCGTTATATCAAAGAATACGCTCATACAACATTTCCTTTTACAGAAACTTAAATAACGATATGTATCAAAAATCATTAGATCATTTAATAGAAGAAACCAAAAAAGGTAAAATGTACGGCGAGTGGAATGATTATGGGAGATTACTAGATAATGACTAATAATGTACTAATAATCTACTAATTGAAAACCAATAAAATACTTTTAGACTAAAATAATAAAAATTTTGCGATATTTTGCTATAAAAAAAGTCATAAATATATGGCATTTATGACTTTTAAAATTTTATATTTTTATTACTCAAAATCATTTGAAGTAATTAGTTTTTCTTCATCAGGCTCTTTATCACTTAAGTCGATTGGTACCTCTTCAACTTGATCAGGAATTTCTAAAGAATTCATATACATTGGAAGTTCAGACTCAAATTTAACTCCATACCAGTGTGTTGGGTCTGTAATTGTATTTTCAATACATTTAACAACATAATTTGCAGCAATTTTTGCACTGTTAAATAGTGAATGCCCTTTTAAATATGCTCCAATAAAGCTTGAAGAATATACATCCCCTGTACCATGGCAGCCTTTTTCTATTCTTTTATGCTCATAGTAATTGATTTTGCTATGTTCATAAACAGCAACACCCATTGTAAGAGGTGAATAACTGACTCCTGTTAAGACTATTTTCTTTGCTCCTAAAGTTCTTAATGTCATAAGAAGTTGCTCAATGTATTCAGGATTATATGTTTCTTTATATTCGATTCCAGTTAATAAACACGCTTCGGTAATATTTGGAATAATAATGTCAGCACTAAATGCTAATTTTTTCATTTCTTCAACAAAAGCAGCATCAAATCCAGGATAGAGTTTTCCATAGTCTGCCATTGCAGGGTCAACTATAAGAAGTCCACCTTCTTTTAAGTGTCTTGCGGCGAGTAATTTTACTTGGTTAATTTGTTCGATATTTCCTAGATATCCACTATAAACAACATTAAATTTAATGGCTTCAGTTAACCAGTGGTCAGATATTTTTCTAATTTCTGGAGTTAAATCGCAAAAAGTATAACCTTTAAATCCGCCTGTATGAGTTGATAAAACGGCACTAGGAATAATTGATGTTTCAAATCCTGCGGCACTTAAAATAGGAAGAGCGACAGTGAGTGAACATTGCCCAAAGCAAGAGATGTCTTGAATAGTAAGAATGCGTTTTTCCTGCATATAATGGTTTTCTCCTTTATTAATAAGAATTATAGTGCAAAGAGAAATTCATTTAAACACGAAAATATTTGGCACTTTGATTTCTTTAAAAAATTGTTTTTGGTTGTTCGGAGGACTACAATATTAATATAGATAAATAAATGGAGATTATTATGAAAATTAAAACATTGTTAATTTCAGCAGTCTCTCTTTTGTCTCTTTGCTCAGCTGTAGGATGTGCAGGTAATGCAACTTCAGCAAAAGTAAAGAGTGAAGTTCATAATGCAATTCAAACAAAAGGCGACTACGAGAACCGGATTAAATCGTGGAGCAAGTCTGGGCATATTTATTTCCACTACAACCGCGGACAAAATAGCGATGAAAGCGATTATAATAAATACGCTCTTTGGCTATGGCAACATAAACCACAAGATATCGCTGGATCTCTTTGGGCTTATGGTGGAAAGACTGAAGTCAGTAGAACATTAACTCTTGATCCAATGACAACTGCTTTTATGAAAGCAAGTGATGTTGGAGAAACTGGCAGCGATATGTGGATTGACCAATATGGCGCAGTTATTGATGTTGATACAACAGCAGCAATTAGACCAGGTAAAGTTAATGGTGGTGAAGCTACTTTAAAAGGTGCTACCGAACTTGGTTTCTTAATTGTTAAAGAAGACTCAATGGGTGGCGCAACACACTGGTCAAGCGATGGCGGAAAAAATACATATTTAGAAAATATCGACCAACAAGTAAGAGAAGATGGCTCAATCCACGTCTATATGAATACAGGTGCAGTTGATGAATACGTTTATTCAAGCACTGAAGCCACAACTGATATCCCTTATGATCCAGTTGTTGAAGATACAACCGGAACATATCGTTCAAAAACTCAAAATATTGTAGATTCATATGGTGTTTCACCAACTTCAAATAAATTTAAAGAATTAGGTGTTGGTTATCAAATCTTCGTTGCTTCATTTAGAGATAGCAATGGCGATGGACTTGGTGATATTAGAGGTATCATTAATTCCTTAGATTATCTTGATGACCTAGGTGTTCAATGCTTATGGCTCACACCAATTCAAAAATCAGACTCATATCACGGATACGACATCAGCGACTACTATGCAGTTGATGATAAATTTGGAACAATTGATGATTACCGTGAACTTATTTATAAAGCACACAAAAAAGGCATGAAGGTTTTAATGGACCTTGTCTTGAATCACACAAGTAAGAGCAATATTTGGTTCAAAAATTCACAAAAAGCACTTGAAGGTGAAAGTCAAAACGGCTCCAAGATTGAATGGAGAAACGTCTATCACTGGAAATATAAAGATGATCAAGTCAGTAAATATGACAAAACTAAAGGTGACTGGTCAAAGAAATTAAGTGTCCTTCAAGATAGTGAAGAAGATAACCCATCATGGTATAGAGATGGTCTTTCAAATTATTATTACTATGGTAAATTTGGAAGTGGCATGCCAGAAATTAACTATGAATATCAACCAACAAGAGACTTAGTTAAAGATATGGCTAAATATTGGTTATCATTTGGTCTTGATGGCTTTAGACTTGATGCTGTTAAGCACATCTATATGAAAGATGAAGTCGAAGACACAGGTAATGATGTCATTATTAAAGACGTTGGTTCAAAGACAAGTTACGATAACGAAAAAGGAAAAGACGTCACTTTAGATTTCGATTATTCAAGTGATTTAGATAAGAACGTTGCATGGTGGAAAGAATTTGCTAACGATCTTAAATCAGTCTATCCAAATTGTTTCTTAGTTGGCGAAAACTTTGATGGTTATGGAAATAGAACTGCAGCTTATTATCAAGCTTTAGATAGTCAATTTGGTTTCAATCATTATTATCACATTCCTCAATCCTTACTCCTTTATGGTCCAGGCTCATATGCTGATAAAGAACCAAAAGAAGGCGAAGCAGCATTTAGAGGAGATAGCGCAGAATATTGGGTTGATGGTGTACAAGCCCCTGATCTCCCAGGTGGAAAGAGACCTGACTTCATTGATGGCGCATTTACTTCTAACCACGATGTTATGAGAGCGATTAACCACGCGGCATATAGTGGTACAACTAAAAATGGCGCAGCTGTTGAAACTGTCGATAACGAAAATATCACAAGTACAGCTGATCAATTAGGAAAAGCAAAAGTAGCCGCTGCTGTCACAATGCTCACTCCAGGTTTATCATGGATTTATTATGGCGATGAACTTGGTATGTCATCAAACACAAATAAACATATTGCTCTTTATGGCAATAAAAACAGTGAAGATATTTGGTATCGTCAACCATTTAAGTGGGGCGGAGAAGCTGCAAAAGATATTGTTAACTACCAAGCTGGTGGTTATAAGATCGAATGGGATGATAACAATAAAAACAATCTTAAAGATACCGAAGCTCAAGCAAAAGATACAAATTCAATGTTAAGCTACTATAAAGCACTTAATAAAGTTAAAGCAATGTATCCAAAGAATGCTAAAGTTAAATATGAAAACCCGGGCAATGTTTTACTTTTCACAATTACAGGTGAAGGTACACATCAATTAAAGATTTTCATTAACACAGGAATGAGTGGCGCTGCATGCAACATTTATGGTGTTGATGGAATGATTAAAATTGATGAAGCAGCATTTGGAAATGTTACATCTACAATTGGCGAATCCAATGGCGTTGGCGCAATTGCAGCTTACTACAAATAGAGGTGTCGAATATGAGAAAACATTTTAAAAACGCAATTTTCGGACTTACATTATTAGGTATTTTATCCATTGGTGCAGTTTCTTGTTCATGTTCAAATGATACAAAACCTGGTGAAAACCAAGGTACAGATAATCCTGGCGGAACTAATAACCCAGGCGGCACCACTGAAAATACTTTAAGTGATCTTAAATTAACTGGTATTTTAAAGAAAAAAGAATATAAAGTTGGCGATTTATTTGACGCAACTGGCTTAACAGTAACAGCTGTTTATAGCGACAAAAGCGAAGAAGACGTTACAAGCAAAGTTCAATGGACACCTTCAAAGATGACTATTGGTACAACTGAGGTTACCGGAACATATTTAACGAAGACCGTAAAAGTTACTGGTATTTCAGTTACTGAGAAAGAAATTGATTTTGGTAAAGACGTTACAGTTTATCTTGTCTTAAGTGAAATTGGTTTATACAATGGACAACCTGGTCAAGATTTTGCTGAATTAAGTTTAGAAAACGCAATCAAGTTCGAATCAACTGTTGGCGCTGCTTTACCTGGCAAAGAAGCAATTACTTCAACAAGTGGAGCAATCTTCTCAAACTGGATGGCTTACGAAGGCAAAGGCGCACCAACTAGATATGACAAGGTTCCTGGCGTTGAAGGCAAGATTTTATATGCTAACTTCGTTATTGGCCAAAAAGTTAAATCATTAAGCTATACTGGAACATTAGCAAAAACTTCATATGACTTAGATAAAGGCGAAACTTTTGATCCAACTGGAATTAAAGTCATGGCTGAATATGAAGACGGCTCAAAAGAAGATGTTACCGCTTCAGTTCAATGGAAGATTAAACCTGGCCAAGATTATGCTCTTGGAACTTATGGTGGATTAAGTGTTCAAGTTGGTGGCATAACAGTAACTGGAACAGTTACACCAGATGAAAATTCATATACATTTAATATTACCGTTCCATCAAACTGGGATATTACGGATATCTATGATGGAGGCGCAGTTGTTTATGCATGGGCTTGGGAAGGCGAATTCACTGAGTCTACATGGATTGAAACAACTAAACTTGGAGCTAACAAAGTTGGTGTTACAACAGAAAAACGTCCTGGCAAAATTATTATTGTTAGAATGGCTAGCGGAACAACCACACCAAGTTGGGATGCTAAATGGAATCAAACTGAAGATATCGTACTCACTGAAGGTGTATACGAATATTCTGGAACACTTAGTTAATAAAAGATAAAACAATTCAAAAAGGGCTTCATTGACGAAGTCCTTTTTTACTAATTGGAGGTTATAAATTATTGTTGCTTTTCGTCTTCATTTTCTGATTCGGATGAATCTTCAAATAAGTTTTTAATGTCATCAATTAATGGTTTTCCATCAACATAGGAATCTAGATCAGAAGGAGCATTTACTTCAACACCAGTTGTTTTTAAGGCAAGAGAGAAATCAGATTTAATTTTTAAATCTGGTAAATCAACTTTAACATTTGTTTCTTGATTTGTAGAAAACGCAAGAGAGAAAGCTAAATCACCACTAATTGAATTGACTCCATTTTCAGTATACCCAATTGAAATAATTTTTGTTTCGTCTAAATCCTTAATAGATTTTTTAAGATCTTCCATTGATGTAAGACTGCTTTCATTAATGGTCTCGTATCCATTAATTATCTTTAATAAATTTTCATAAGAAGTAGAAAAAGAAGCGGAATATGCAGAGTTTTTCACTTCAAAAGTTGAAAATAATGAGATAGTTTCAATAAAATTATTGATGTATTTTTTCGTGCTATTAATATCGAATTCGGAGATTGAACCTTCAATTTCGTCTTGGCTTTCGTTTGTGAAATATAATTTGTTATCAAACTTTTCAATTAGTCTTAAAGCGTCATCAACTCTTTTGTCAACAGTACTAATTGCGTTAAGAACAAAGAAATCTCTTAATTCGTTAATCTTTGAATTTGTCTTATCAATATAAAGTTTTTCTTCGGTGCCATACATTGAAAAACTTGGATTAGAAATCTTAGAATTGATGATGTTATCGTATTTAGCGTTTTTGCTATTTTCAAAATCTCTACAATAAACTGTCTCAGCTTCAAAGCTTGTGGCAGTTGTTTCTCCATCTGTTTGAATTGCAACATGTAGGTTATCAGCTCCAACATAAAAGTCTTTATTTAAATATGTCGTAACTGAAAGCTTAGCTTGAGTATTTCCAGTTAAAACAATTTCGCTTTTTTCGGCTTTTAAATCTGCGTCTGCCGCAGAATGAAGCGCATTTTTTGCCTTTAAAGCTTCGGATTTTTCAATAACTTTTTCTTGCTCATTATTCTTGCTTTCAGTATTGTTTCCACAAGCACTTAGTAAGAATATTGGAAGAATACATATAAATAAATTTCTTTTTTTCATAACTATCACCGCATTTATTTTAATCTATTTGGAGATAAATGTGTTTAAAAATAATTATGGCTTTCTATACCTATAGACATGTGTCAAAAAATGACAATTAGATGCATTTACAATTTTAAATTTTAATTTAAAATTAATAGTGTCGTATGGAAAATCTAAGCGTTGGCAATAGGATCGCCCTCATTAGAATTCATCGAGGGTATTCACAATCAGAATTAGGCAAAAAAATTGGCTACACAGCTCAAGGTATTTCAAGTCTCGAAGTAGGCAATTCAATACCTGATATTTATTTCTGCTTCAAATTAGCAGAAGTTTTAAATATTCCTGTTGAAGATGTCTTTGGAATTGAAAAAGAAGAAAGACAATTCAAATTTGATTACGATAATTTAGCTTATAATCTTGTTGCAATTAGAAAAGAAAATAATTTAAAACAAAAAGAAGTCGCTGAGATGTTTGGACTATGTTCAAACACTTTAAGCTCATATGAACATGGCAAAACTGTTCCTGACGCTGAATTTATTTTGCGTTTTATGAGAACTTTTAAAGTTGGTTTATATGACTTATTTAAACCTATTCCTAAAAATAGAATCCATATTAGATCAATTATTATGTTTTCGATTGCTTTTATCTTATTCTTTGGAATTGGAGGAATTGCAATCACAGTTGGAGCAATTGATGGCGCTAATGCTAGAAAACTTTATGAAGATATTCAAAGTGGTGTCGTTATTCCTTCAACTCCAAAACAAAATGAAGCATTTAAAGATGGCTTTACAAATGGCTTCTTAATTTCTAATTCAACTGATTACCGTGTCTTTGAAGGTAAAGCATTTACTGTATCGCTTAAAACGACCCCTTATGATTTCTTAGAAACACATCCTGAATACACTGTTAAACTTGACCTAGCTAGATCTGGAATCTATTACGATGAAGCAACTTATGTTGCAGATAATATTCATGGTGTATATACATTTACTGCAACAGGCAAAGAATTTGACGGCAATGAATTTGTCCTATATTGGTCACTTATTAAAGATGGAAAAGAAGTTCACTCAGCATTTACTGAAGGTTTCACTTATATGAAGTAAAACCATAAAATGTTTCAAAAACCCTGCAAATCTCAAATATTTTTGATTAAATTACGTGTTTATTTAAAAGTTATAATGAATTACAGAATCAATTATGATAAGATTATTTAAGTAATAAAAGGAGTTTTCTTATGGAGAAAAAAGGCCTTAAAGAATTATTCAAAAAATTTAAAAAAGAAGATGTCAGCGAAAACGAGTTTTATGTTTTAATCGAAATTCCTAAAGGAAATAAGACTAAGTATGAACTCGATAAAGAAACTGGCTTGCTTAGGGTTGATAGAATTTTATTTACATCAACACACTATCCACATAACTATGGATTTATTCCTTTAACTGATTGTGAAGATGGCGATCCTTTAGATGCTTTAGTTCTTTGTAGTGAACCTATTTTTCCTTTAACGATTGTAAAATGTAGACCAATTGGTGTTTTAAAAATGCTTGATGAAGGCAAAAATGATCCAAAGATTATCGCTGTTCCTATTCATGACCCATATTACAACGCATATAACAATGCAAGTGAACTCCCAATTCATGTTAGTGAAGAGATTCAACATTTCTTTAACGTTTATAAAAATTTAGAGCACAAGCAAGTCATTACTGATAAAGTTGAAGATGCTGATGAAGCTAAAAAAGAAGTTAGACATTGTATAGAACTTTATCGTAATAAAATGTAGATTAATCCATTAGACTTTAACGCACTAAAAATAAATAATTTTCTTTATAAAACTTATTTATAAGTGCGTTTTTATTATTTATAATAAAAACAAGCAAAAAAAGGAGTTTTTGGTATGACAAAATTCGCTGAGGAAAATTATAAAAAATGGTTAGAAAGTGAAAACGTTTCAAAAGAAGACAAAGAAATTTTAAAGAACATGACTGAAGCCGAAAAGGATGATGCTTTCTTTAAGGACATTGAATTTGGTACAGGTGGACTTAGAGGTGTTATTGGTCCAGGTACAAATAGAATAAATGTTCAAATTGTAAGCAAAATTACATGTGGTTTTGGTTTGTATTTAATTAGAAAATATCCTGACGCAAAAGAAAGAGGCGTTGTCATTTCTCATGATAACAGACACATGAGTAGAGAATTTACGCTTACAATCGTTGATATTTTAAATAGATTAGGAATCAACACCTATATTTTTGATTCCTTAAGGCCAACTCCAGAATTAAGTTTTGCAGTTAGAAGATTACATACAATTGCTGGCATTATGATTACTGCTTCACATAACCCTAAAGAATACAACGGTTATAAAGCTTATGATGAAACAGGATGTCAATATGTTCCTGAAGTTATGGAAGAAATCATTAAAGTTGTCGATTCTTTAGGAGATTTATTAAACGTCAAAGTTCCTGAAGCAGATGTCAAAGGTAAAAATGTTATTTTGGGCAAAGAAATTGATGACGAATATATTACTTTAGTTAAAGGTGCACAAGTAAATCCAAATTTAAGCAAAAAAGATTTTAGAATTGTTTATACTCCAAACCATGGCGCAAGTTTTATGCCAGTTATGAGAGTCTTAAAAGAATTAGGATATGATGTTGTTAATGTTCCAGAAAGCTCAATGCCAAATCCTGATTTTTCAGGTGTTAAATCACCTAACCCAGAAGATGCTGTTGCTTATGAAGGACCAATTGCTTTAGCCAAAAAGGTTAATGCTGATGTTGTCTTAATGACAGATCCTGATGGCGATAGACTTGGTGTTGCAAGTAGAGGAAAAGATGGCGAATATACCCTTTTAACAGGTAACGAAACAGCGGCTTTACTTCTTGATTACATCTTAAAGAACAAAAAAGAAAGAGGTGAACTTGACGACAAATCAGTGATGATTACAACAGTTGTCACCTCTGGTCTTGGAAAAGAAATTTGCGATAGATATGGAGTTAAGACACTTGAAGTTTTGACTGGTTTTAAATATATCGGTGAAAAGATTCATGAATTTGAAGAACAAAAAGATGGTTTAAGATATGTCTTCGGCTATGAAGAAAGCTATGGTTGTTTATACCTTCCATTTGTTAGAGATAAAGACGCAACCCAAGCAGTTTTACTTTATGCTGAACTTGCTCTTTACTATAAATCACTTGGAATGGATCTTGCAGAAGCATATAAGAAACTTTGTGAACCTTATGGATTCCATAAAGCAAAAGTCTTTAGTGTATTCTTTAAGGGTAGTGATGGTAACGCTAAAATGAATGCTTTATTATCTGAAGTCATGGCAAATCCATTCACTGAATTATATGGCAAAAAAGTAAAAATAGTTGAGAATTACAGGGTTTTGGCTAGAAAACACTTAGATTCAGGACTTGAAGAAAAAATTGTTGGCGTTCCAAAAACTGACCTTATTAAATTCATTTTTGAAGACAATAGCACTCTTGCCATGAGACCAAGTGGAACTGAACCAAAATGTAAATTCTATATTGAAATCGTTGAAAATGACGTTGAAAACGTCATGACAAGAATTAGTGAATTCTTTGAATGCTTTAAAAAGCACTACAATTTCTAGGAGTTAAGAAATGAAAATTTGTCCAAAATGTGGGAAGCTTGCTACAACTCCTGATGAAGAATTTTGCATCGATGATGGCACACGTCTAGTTGAGAAATTAACTGAATCAGAAGAGTATGCTCCAAAAAATAAAGTTCTCGAAAATCAAAAGAAAGAAGAACAAGCTAGAAGAATAGATCCAAATCATAGATTCCCACCTAAAGTTACAGTAATAATTTCAGCAATTTTTGCTATTGTTTTAGGCGTATTTTCTATTGGGATTATTTTTTCAGGATTATTCCCTCAATTCTTAATCAAGGATGAAACCTCTATTATTAAAAATGGCGGTAGCATCATTGATATAATTAACGTTTTAAGAGGCGTCAGTTTTGATAAATTCGTTACTCGTTTCTCGCTAGTGAGTGTAATTTTGCTTGCAATTTATGTACTTTCTGGTGTGTTCTCACTTATTGGTGGCGTGATGACTTTAGTTGATCAATCAAAAGTTAAATTTATTAAAATCGCTTTACCAATCCAAGTCTTCTTAACTGTATTCTTATCTCTTGTTTTAGGACTTGGCGGATTTGCACTTAATTTTGCTCTAGCTTTAACAATTGTTTTTATCATATTCATTTTAATCACAAGAGTAATTGATCAAAAACGTGCTCTAGGTGTTGTCTTTACAGCAATAGCTTTTGCCGCTTTAATTATTGGTTCATTAAACGGAATTTCAGTTCAAGCATATAGATATATTGGCGAATCAAATACATATAGTGGCTTGGTTGGTTTAACATATATGTCAATTTTAAGCGCTGATGGTTCAGTTTATGTCCCAGTAATCATTACTTATTGTTTAAACATCTTAGCAATTTATGTAACATGTGCGTTTGTTTATATTAAAAGATATGGTTTTCCATTTGCAGCAGTTGGAGCCTTTGCTTCAGCTATTGTGAGTATGATTTTAATTATATTAGGCACTCCATTAAGTGGTGCTGTTATTTCAACATCAACACATATTACCTCATTAGTTATGATGATTATTGCTGGAACATTCCTCCTTGTTACAGGATTTACAAAAGGAAAAGAAGAAAAAAAAGATGAGTAATAAAATCACAAAATGCATATTATCTAATATGTGCATGGTTTATGAAGGAGATAAAGTTCTTGTCATAAATCGTACAAAAAAAGACTGGCCTGGATTAAGTTTTCCTGGAGGTCACGTAGAAAATGGCGAAACTCTAGATGAAGCAGTTATTCGAGAAATGAAAGAAGAAACTGGACTTGATATTAAGAATCCTATTCTATGTGGAATTAAAGACTGGGACTGGGGAGATAATGTTAGATATTTAGGTCTTCTATATAAGACAAACGAATATAGCGGAAAGATTAAATCAAGCGAAGAAGGAGAAGTCTTCTGGATTAAAAAAGAGGATATAAATAAATATCCTCTCTCTCAAGATTTTCTAGAATTATTTGAAATTATTGAATCAAAATAGTGCGATTGTAATCGCACTATTTTTATAATTCATATTCGCCAAAACTGTTAATTAAATGGGCTTCAAAATAAGGAGTCCACCATTGTAGATATCCAGCTTTTTTAGGATGAATTGGATCACTAGTTGCCCATGAATAATAAGATTTGCTAACTTGATTGTTGAATTTTTCGTCATTAAACAAATCAATTACTTCAACATGGAATCCAGCATATTCATTAAACTTATCAGCAATTTGATGGACTTGTTCAACAAGTTTCCCATAATCGCTACCTTTTGGATTACTATTTTGTCTTTCTGCTTTATTAGAACCATCAGTAAAATGTGCTCCTGAGTAGAAATAAATAGGACATTCCCAATTTTCAGTGACGTAGGAAATTATATACTCGATTGCTCCTAAAGTAGTTTTTGTATTAAATTTTTCTTTTTCAATAATTTCGTTAGGACTAATCGTTCCTCTTTTATTTAATCTAGCAGAAGTACAATCGTTAGTTGAAATTTGACATACAAAGGCGTCGATTTTATCTTCAACATTGAAATTCTTTGACGTTTTTAATCTTCTTACATATGACTTTTCGCCTGTGTCAGCACTAGCATTATCATCAAATAATGTTGTGCCACTAACTGCTTCTTTAACTGAAATACATCCAGCCTTTGCGGCTAAAAAGTCAGCCATACTTTCACTTTCGCTAGCTGAACCATAAGTGACTGAAGATCCTAACCAATAGATCTTTTTGCCTTTTAGAGGATTATCTTCGTCTTGAAGAACATTTTTAACGCTATATTTTGCATCATTTGCTTGTCCTGCCTTAGAAATTTCTTCATCGGTTATAATAGAATATTCAGGTTCAATAGGAGTGAACTTATTAATATTGGGAGTCCCACTTGTTTCTTTTTTGTTCTTAGCATTATCGTTTTGACAAGCTGATATCGAGAGAATCGAGATTAATAAAGCAATTGTTTTAAAAACGTTTGATTTAAGTGACATAATTGATCTCCTTTTAAAAATAGTTGGGATTTGCAGGGTTTTTCATTTGAATTAAGCACTAAAATGTAAGTTTATATTCGTGCAAATTTTGATTTTTAGTTGTTAATTTAATATGAAATTGCATACAAAAAAGATCTTTGTTTATTTTAAATTATATTTAAACTAAAATTTTTCCTAAAGATTATTAAACTGCTTTTTAAACGTAAATTACTGCTTTAATGTTCACATATTTCTTTAATTTATTTTAATTAAATTAGTTACTTTTTTATGGAGGAATTTTAATATGAAATTATCTAAAACTCGGATACTTAGGGGTGTTAGTATAGTTTCTGCTCTTGTTTTAGGCACTGGTCTTGGAATAGGAAACGGAATTGCTTTTGCTAATGGAAATAATTTAGACACTATTTTATGTCCACCACCAGTTAACTCAGAACGTCTTGAACAAAGTAGACAACAAGGATTTGAAATGGCAAAAGAACTTGTCGAAGAAGGATCAGTTCTATTAAAAAATAATAACAATACATTACCTTTAAGTAAGGATGTCAAAAAAATAAATGTTTTTGGCTGGGCAAGCGTTGATTGGGCTTATGGTGCTCAAAGTAGTAGTTGTTCAGGTAGAATTATTGCTGAAGATGGCAAAGCTGAATCACTTTATGATTTTTGTAGAGCTCTTGAGGAATATGGAGTTGAATATAATACTGAACTTCAAGAAATGTATAAAAGATACATGAAACCTAATGTTTATGCAACAAAAGATCCAGGATCAATCGATAATAATAAAGTTGTTACATTAACTGAACCAGATATCAATAATAAATCATTTTATACAGATGAACTTTTAGAAAATGCTTCAAATTATTCTGATACTGCTGTTGTCATTATTACTCGTAATGCAGGAGAAGACATTCAAGCAGACCGAGCAATGAATAAGCAAGGTGCTGGAGCATCTAAAGAAAATAAAATTTATTTAGATTTATCGATTGAAGAAGAGCATTTATTAACTTATGTTGGAAGCAATTTCAAAGATGTAGTTGTACTTATTAATTCACCAGTTGCAATGGATTTAAAATTCTTAAATGAAATACCAGGACTTGGTGCAGCTTTGCAAGTTGGCTTTACTGGAACTAGAGGCGCATTGGTCATCCCTGAACTTCTTTATGGAGATAAAACACCAAGTGGCCATTTAGTAGATACAGTCCCTTATGATAGAAATAATAGTTTTGCTATGAGAACCAAAAATGGTTATCAATGGAAGAGTGGTGGCAATGGCAAAAATTGTTTTGAATACATTGAAAACATTTATGTAGGTTATAAATGGTATGAAACTGCTGATGCTGAAAATTATTGGGCGGATTATAGCAGAACAGTACTTGATGAAAATGATAGCGAAGTAGAAGTAAGTGGCTTTGATGCAGTTGTTCAATATCCTTTTGGATATGGCTTAAGTTATACCAATTTCGAATGGGAAGTTAGAGATACTTCAATTTATGATAAAGGAGAAAAAGTTAGCAAAATAACAGGTACGTCAGAGCTTCATTACACTGTTCGAGTCAAAAATGTTGGTGAGTTTGAAGGCAAAGATGTTGTCGAATGCTATATGAGCGCTCCTTATACAAAAGGCGGCATTGAAAAGTCATTTGTAAACCTAGTTGGATACGAAAAAACAGTTACTCTTAAACCTGGAGAATTCGAAGATTTAGAGTTAGTTATTGATATTGAAGATTGCTTAAGTTACGACTGTTATGACAAAAATAATGACCATCATGCAGGTTATGAACTTGAGGCAGGCGATTATCAATTTAAATTAATGAGAAACTCTCACGAGATTAAAAAAGTTGATTTCTATTTAGGTGAAAAGAATGTTGATGGCATCATTACTGAACATGTTGACAAGACAATTCATGTTGATAATGACAAACATACCGGAGCACCAGTTTACAATCTATTTACGGGTGAAGATGCAGTAGATGGTTTCCCAATTGATGCTATTTATGATGATTATTCTCCTGAATATTTAACTAGAGAAAACTTTACTGACATTCAAACTTTTGAAGGCTTAGAAAGAAGAGATGCACCTCAACAACTTAATGACACCTTTAAATTTACTCAAAGTAAAGGAGATAATTGGGATAAAGCTGAATATGATATTTTTGGAAATGATACACACCAAGAAGCAGTCACGTGGAACCAAAATAATGGCTTAAAAATTGCTGAAAATGGCTCAGTTAATGAATTAGGCTTAAAACTTGCTGAAGATTATAATGATCCTCAATGGGACGAAGTACTTGACCAAATTTCATATCAAGAAGCGGTTGAAACAATTCAAATGTCATACGGAACTCCAGCAATCGATAGTGTAGGAAAACCAAAATTAAGTGAACTTGATGGACCTGCTCAAATGAAATGTTATTACCAAGCAGCTCCACGTGGAACAGGTTACCCAGATGCTGTTGTTGTTGCTCAAACATGGAATAAAGAATTAGGCGAAGATTTTGGCTTCTCTTATGCTGCAGATATGCAAGCCTTAAATATATATGGATTATGGGGTTGGGGAACTAACTTGCATAGAACACCTGTTGGTGGACGTAATTGGGAATATTTTAGTGAAGATCCATTTATGTCCGGTTCAACTTTAACAGCTGCTGTTAAAGGCTTAAATAAAGGTGGCAGATTCTGCTACATTAAACACTTTGCTCTTAACGAAAGTGAACATTCAAAAGTAGAAGGATTCACTTTTACAACTGAACAAGCGCTTCGTGAAGCATATTTCAAACCTTTCCAAATGGCTATTCAAAGAGGCGGAGCTCTTGGAATTATGACCTCATTTAATAGAATTGGGGCAGTTTATAGCGGAGGAAGTGAAGCTTCTTTAACGGGTGTTGTTAGAAATGAATGGGGATTTAAAGGAAATATCATCACCGACTGGGCAAATGATAATGGCTATATGTCAATTGATCATCAACTTAGAGCTGGTGGTGACCTTGGAATGAACGTTCACTTAAATAGTGGCGGATTGAAGTTCAATTATAACGAAAAAGGCTCAAATCGTTTGCAATATCAAATGAGAGAAGCGGTTCACCATGTTTTATACACCTATGTAAGAAGTGCTTATAACAATAAAGTTTATAACGAAAATCCTGATACAAAAGTTAAAGTGGTTCAAACTTCAACTGTTGAATCATGGAAGTGGTGGAGAGTCCTTCTTATTGATGCTGATATTTTAATTGGTGGAGCAGCATTATTATTTGTTGCTTTGACCTTTATTCCAAAAAAGAAGGAAGCATAGGAGGAAAATACAATGAAGAAACATTTATTTAAAATTGTATTATTTGGTGGAATCGCAGCAATCATTATTGCAATTGGAATTGTCACATTAAGTTCATATTTAGGTTATCAATCTTACCTAAATAAAATAGAAAATAGTAAAACTGAAACCTCCCTTGTTATTCGATAAAAAATTTAAAAAAGCGCTAGTTAATCTAGCCTTTTTCTTTTGGGTTTAGAATACTGCAAAAGTAATGCATAATATTGTTTTTCTTTTTACAAAAAAGCCATGTTTTTTTAATCTAAAAACATGAAAAAGAGAAGATTTTTATTTATATTACCTTGTTTAATGCTTTTAGGGAGTTTAGCATCTTGTGGGGTAAATAGTGAAGATAATAAAACTCCTAGTGGTGAAAACACGCAAAATAATGATGACCCTAAAATTCCTGGAGGAGAAGATGATCCAATAGATCCAAAAGACCCTGAAGATCCTGAAAATCCAGGAGATGATCCAAAAGATCCTGAAAATCCAGGAGAAGACCCTAAAGAACCTGAAGAAGACCCAGACGATTTATGGAAAGAACCTGAGGAAGGTGAAGTAACTAAAGATACTAATCTTCCTGAAAAGAGCGGCGAAACATATGAAAAATATTGTTTTAAACCAACGATAGGAACGAAAATTCCTGAAATTACCATTGCTTTAACTGAAACGGAGGGTTCTATTCCTAGAATGAGTAACACCAAAATTGTTACTGGCTCTAGACAAGACAAGGGTGATTATTATAATTGCAATGTTACTGTCGATAATTACGATGGTGAAGATTTAGGGATTGTTGATAAAGCTTGCCAAGTTAAAGTTAGAGGGAATTACACGGCTAATTATCGTAAAAAACCATTAAGGTTAAAATTTGAAAAGAAACTTCAAATGCCTGGTTTTGAAGGAAAATTTAAGAACTGGGTTTTACTTGCTGACGTAAAAGACCACTCAATGATGAGAAACGCTCTCTCTTTTTACATGGGCAAAACGATTTTAGGAAGTGATGGCCTTTACTCAAGCAATTTTAGACCAGTAGAAGTTTATTTTATTGATGGATCAAATCAAAAACAGTATTGGGGTAGTTATTTACTTGTTGAGCAACAAGAAGTAAAAGATGGGAGAATTGGCGTTACTGATGTTGGAGATTTAGTTGGCGAAGACGAAGTTAAAGGCAATTATGACGGAGTAGATATTGGCTATTTCTTTGAGTATGATGGCTATTATACAGAAGAGATGGGTTCCAATTATAATTGGAATACAAATTACTTCAAAGTAGGTTATGACACTGGAACTTATGGAGATCCTACTTTTACAATTCCTTATAATAATCGAGCAAGCTATCGTACAGTTAGCGGAAACTGGCAATCTCCTAGCCAACCTGGCTTTACTTTAAAGAGCGATTTAAGCGGTCACGATAATACAAAGCAACTTAATTTTATTTCTAATTACACTGAGAATGTATATAAAATTATCTATGAAGCAACCTATAACAATAAATTCTATAAGTTTAATGAAGACTATACTGCAATAAGTTTAGATACCTCATTAAATTCAGAAAAAGCTATCTCACAAGTTATAGATGTGAACTCACTTGTTGACATGTATATCATAAATGAAGCAAGCTGCGATCCTGATGTTGCCTGGTCTAGCTTTTATCTTGATGTAGATTTTGGAAAAGATGCAAAAGACCACTTACTTAGATTTGAAGCACCTTGGGATTTTGATTCATGTTATTCGGTTAGAGAAGGCAATTTTTGTAATGATGCTCAAGGATATTACGCTGGAAATAGCTCAAATCCATGGCTTTCTGTTATTTTGAATAACACTTGGTTCTTTAATAAAGTAAAAGATAAGTTCAACGAATTATATAAATATGACATTTTAAAAGATTACTTAGATTTTTTAGATAACACTTCAAATCTTCAAATTTATAAAGATATGTATAAGCGTAATTTTGATAGATGGGGAACTAATGATGAAACAGGTGAAGTAAAAGGCGAAATTGCTAGATTACAAACCGAAAGAGAACATGCTTTATGGCTTAAAGACTGGCTTTATAAAAGATTTAATTGGATGAGCAAGACCTGGGGTGAAGGATTTGATATAGCAACTCACGAAAAAGAATACGTCTATTCTTCAGAAGGAAATGTTGCCTTATTAACGAATGGAAAGAAATTTAGATATGAAGCTGAAAACGCAAAATTTGATGATCCAATTGCAAAAAGAGAAAGGCAAAATTATGGTGCAAGTAACGATGCATATCTAGGAAATATTAGTGGTAATAGTGGCAAAAATATTGAATTTGAGGTTATAGCAACTAAAGCAAAACAAGCCTATATTGTGGCCTCTGTTTCTCGCTTCGACCACGATGTAAATTTCAATGATTATTTCAAGATTTATGTTAATAATGAGCCACTAAAAATTAGAGATGTATTTGTTCCTGGAATCCCTAATTATTCTTGGCACGATTGGAGTGAAATTAAACTTAATAGCACTTGGCTACAAGAAGGTAAAAATACCATTAAATTTGTTGTTGGTGCTAATGCAGGAAACTTTGATTATATCGATATTTATTCAAAAGACGAATTAAAATAATTCAAAAATTGTCGAGTTGCAATGTTGCAAAATAGTTATAGAAAACTGCTCATTTCTTTATAAAGAAATGGGCATTTTTTATACTCAAAACGAATATCAATGGATAACAGTTGAAGTGGAGAAAATTATGAGAAAAAGACACATTATTCCTGCAGTTGCTTTATCACTCTTACTAGGCACTAGTTTAATTGCTTGTGGAGTGCAAAGCAACGACGAACAAAGCGGAGAAAAAACGAAGACTGATTTTAAAGTCTCAGTTAAAACATCTTCTGATTATGAAGTTAAAGGTTTAAAAGAAAGCTACAAAGCTGGTGATACGGTTTCATTTACTATCGAAGTTAAAAGCGAAATTAAAATAGTCACTAGTGTAAGAGCTGATTCAACAAAAGTAAATGCAGTAGATGGAGTTTATTCTTTTACCATGCCTGAAAAGGATGTTGATTTAAAAATTACAATTATGGAAAAAGAAGCACCAGTATTTGATGTTATTTATTCAGGAAAATTAGAAGAAGAACAAACTATTATAATTTCTGCTAAAGTTGATGAAAAAGCTTTTGAAGATTTTGAAATTAGCGCTATTAGTGGTTCAGATTTAGTCGAAATTTATGGAAAATCAGTCAAACTTTTATCGCCTGGCGATGTTACATTAAAGGCAAGTGCAACTAAAGATGGCTTTAGTTTAAGCGATACAATTGAATTTACAATTGCCGAATCTGAAGCGAAACTTGGAACAAATATTTTCTATAACAAAAAGAAAGTAAGTAACGGAATTGAAGCTAACTCAAGAAAAAGACCTGGTCAATGGTTATATTGGGCAGGAGATGGTGGAAGTGTTTCAAGTTTTAAATATGATGCTGAAAATGATCTTTATACACTTAATTATGGTGTTGGCTGGGCATGGTATGGCGTCCAATTCTGGAATTCTCTTCCATACGCAGAAAACGGTGATACATATGCTTTAAGATGGGATATCGAAACAGATAATTCAGGAAAAATCACAATTTGTGGTAAAACAGTTGAATTGAATGAAGGAGCAAATTCAATCGCAATTGATATTGAACAAAAAGCTGGTGCAACTTTAGGCGTACAAATGGGGTCAACAGATGATGGAGAAGTTGCTTTTTCAGGAAGTGTTTTAAAGTTCTCTACGCCTCGACTTTACGATAGAAATAAAGAAAACAAATACCATAAGGTAACATTTAGCGCTGATTCAAAAGTTCTTGATGAAATTCAAGTTAAAGAAGGAAAAACAGTTGCCTCCCCAGTAGCACCAAAATCTGAAGGAAAGATTTTTAGTGGTTTTTATGATGGTGAAACGAAATACACTTCAGAACTTGCAATCGATAAGGAATACAATTTTGTCGCTAAGTATATTGATGAGACTGAAATAACTCTATACACCGTCAATCTTTATAATGGCGAATTAAAACTAGCAAGTGTTTCCGTTCCTGAAGGATCAGAATTTGCGATTCCTGAAGATCTTAAATTACCATTCGGAAGAAGCGTTGCCGGTATCTATCAAGATAAAGAATTAGCGACTGA
>Ga0256404_1005393_pt1 | contig 22680 bp, 21 predicted proteins | sample RumenRJG_01DNA_FD_185990 | JGI IMG/M metagenome (GOLD analysis project Ga0256404, IMG submission 185990) | Bovine rumen microbial communities from Lethbridge, Alberta, Canada - RJG_01 | ecosystem: Host-associated > Mammals > Digestive system > Stomach > Rumen | place: Canada: Alberta | collected...
CGAAGTTCACCGCGAAAGACAGCCACCTCACGAACAAATCCGATGGGCCGATGTTCTTCATCACGAACACGACTGCCACAGCCTCGCTCGATAATGTCACTCTGACCCAGAGCGGCGATACGCTCGTACAGGTGACGAGCTCGCGCTGGGGGAAAACGGGCAGCAATGGCGGCAATTTCACGCTGAATACACAGAACCAGAAGCTCAATGGCAAGATACTGGCAAACAACATCAGCACGATCAAGCTGGATTTCGCCAGCAACACGGATTTCACCGGCTCCATCAACGAAGACCAGCAGGCAAAATCCGTCGACCTGACGCTCGCCAAAGATGCCACCTGGGACATGACCGCCGACTCCTATCTGCACACCATCAGCGATGCCGCCGACAACTTCGCCAACATCGCCAGCAACGGTCATAATATCTACTACGACAAATCCGCCAATCCCTCTCTGAACGGGAAAACCTACCAGCTGCCCGGCGGCGGAAAACTGATTGCAAAGTGAGGGAAGCATGCAAGCTTCCCCCACTGGGGGAAGTGCCGAGCGTAGCGAGGCGATAGGGGTGGCGAGATGCTAAATTGCGTTACGGTAACACATTGACTGACCGGCTGCTTAGGCTATTCGACTGGTGGGCCGTTTTTGCTTTTGCACTCGAGTGCATTTACTGGCTCGCCACCCCCACCACCGCTAGCGCGGTCCTCCTCCCCCAAAGGGGGATGCTCCAATTATGCAAGCCGCGCTAGCGGTGGATGAGGTGTTGCTGGGATATGGCTCTATGTAGCGAGTTCCTCTCAGAACACCTCTTTCGTCAGCTTCGCTGACACCTTCCCCTGAGGGGAAGGCTTTCAGATACGAAAAAAGCTGCTGCCAAAGCCGATTATGGCTTTAGCAGCAGCTTTTTCATGTCCTATTTCTATTAGCTCACGCGGTCTTTTCCTGTGGTTTCAGGCCGGTCAGGGCGTTGATGGCGCCGGTCGGGCACTTGGTCAGGCAGGTCGGATTCTGGCAGTCGGCGCAGATTTTCTGGTCGACAACCGCCAGGAACTTCTCGAGCTTGATGGCTTTCGGCTCGTGCGAGCAGTTGCGCATGCACATACCGCAGCCGAGGCAGGCGTTCGTGCATTTCTTGCGCGCTGCCGGTCCCTTGTCATGGGAGCTGCAATTCACTTCGACCGGAGCCGTGAACGTCACGAGCTCCATGATATGCTGCGGGCAGGTCGATACGCATTTTCCGCAGCCGGTGCAGATGTCTTTGTCGACGACCGGCAAGCCGTCCTCGCCCATCGACAATGCGCCAAACGGGCAGGCCCGCACGCAATTGCCGAAGCCGATGCAGCCGAACTTGCAGGCTTTCGGGCCGCCCTGGATGAGTTTCGCAGCAGCGCAGTCCGGCACGCCCTGGTAATTCATGGCGGCAACGGCAGCCGTCTGGGTGCCGCGGCATTTCAGATGCGCATAGTGCGGCTCGGTCGCAGCTGCTTTCTTGCCCGTCAGCTCGGCGACCTTGGCTGCTACAGCAGCCTTGCCCGGTACGCAGAGATTCGGCGGCACATCATCGCGCTCGACGACCGCCTCGGCGTATTTCGCACAGCCGGCGAAGCCGCAGGCACCACACTGGCCTTTCGGCAGGACGTCCTCGACTTCCTTTATGAGCGGGTTGACCTCCATGGCGAATTTACGGTCGGCCAGCGCGAGCACGAGGCCGAAGAAAGCACAGATGCCGGTCAGCACGACAACTATCATTATTGCAATTTCCATTGTCTACTCTCCTTCTCTCTGCTCAGATCTTCATGCCCGAGAAGCCCAGGAAGGCCAGCGACAGCATGCCCGCGAGCAGGAAGGCTACGCCTATGCCCTGCAGCGGCTTCGGCACATTGGCATAGGCCAGCTTTTCACGCAGCGAGGCCATGAGGATGATGGCCAGCGCGAAGCCGAGGCCGGAACCGATGGCGAAAACAATGCTCTTCAGCAGGCTGTAGCTGTTCTCGACATTGAGCAGCGGCACGGCCAGCACGATGCAGTTCGTCGCTATGAGCAGCAGGTAGATGCCCCACATGTTGTAGAGCGCCGGGGCCTGCTTCTTGATCACGAGCTCCAGGAGCTGCACGAAGCTGGCCGTCAGTACGACGAATGTGATCGTCGTGAGGAATGTCAGATGGAACGGCTCGAGGATGAAGAAGTAGAGCAGCCAGGCCAGGATCGAGCTCATGGTCATGACCGACGTCACGGCCATGCCCATGCCGACCGAGGCACTCAGGTTCTTCGAAATGCCGAAGAATATGCAGAGGCCGAGGAACTTCGTCAGGACGAAGTTGTTGATGAGGACGGCGCTGATGAACAGGGTAAAGTATTCAGCCATTATGCCTCAGCTCCTTTCTCCTGAGCAGCCAGACGGGCTGCCTTGGCGGCCTCGCGCTCACGCGCTGCCGCTTTCTTCTCGCGGTTCTCGTTCCAGGTCTTGTTCGCGGCGACGAGATAGCCGATGAGCATGAAGGCGCCCGGCGGCAGTATCATGATGAGCATCGGATTGTAGTCGGCGCCGAATACCGGCATGCCGAGTATGGTGCCGGCACCGATGAGCTCACGGATGACCGAGATGATGACCATGGCCAGCGTGAAGCCGCAGCCCATGCCGAAGCCGTCGAGGAACGATTTCACGACACCGTTCTTCGAAGCGAACACCTCGGCGCGCGCCAGGATGATGGCGAACACGACGACGAGGTCGAGGTAGATGCCGAGGGCCTTGTAGAGGTCAGGCGCATAAGCCTGCAGCACGAGCTCGGCCACCGTGACGATGGTCGCGATCGAGGTGATGTAGACCGGCACGCGGACTTTCGGATTGACCCAGTGGCGGATGATCGAGACAACGACATTGTTCGTCGAGATGACGAACGTAACTGTCAGGCCCATCGTCAAGCCATTCACGACCGTCGTCGTGACGGCCAGAGCCGGGCACAGTGACAGCGCCAGGATGAATATCGGATTTTCGGCAAGGAGGCCCTTACTGAATATCTGCCAAAGTTCTTTCATTTTCATTTGCCTCCTTTGGCCAGATCATTGACCTGCTCGACCGCCTGCACGACGCCCTTCGTCACGGCGCGCGAGGAGATGGTAGCACCGGTCATGGCCTGGATATCATCTTTATCGGAGGGATCTTTTACGACTTTCAGATGATCGATGGTCTTGCCCTTGAACTGGTCGCGGAATTTCGGCTTCTGAGCATTGTCGCCGAGGCCCGGAGTCTCATTGTGCGCGAGGATGCTGTAGTCGATGACCTGACCATCCTTCGTGACGGCGACGAGCATCTTGATCGTGCCGCCGTAGCCCTTCGTCTCACTCGGGACGATATAGGCAATGGTCTCGCCGCCCTTCTGCGCCTCTACCCAGCCGGTATGGCCGGATACATCGGCGAACTTGTCGGCGTCCTTGACGAGCTCATGCATCGACTCCTGCTTCATGGCCTCCGCCTTCTGCAGGGCAATCGGATGCGTGACGTAGTACACACAGCCGATGATGATGCCGGAGACGAAACCAGCCGCAGCCAGATTCAGAGCTATCTTAGCTATGGAATGTTCTTTATCTGCCATCATTTATTCCCCCCTGTCCCGAAAATCTTCGGTTTCATGAAGCGGTCGATGAGCGGCGTCACAGCATTCATGAGCAGGATGGAGTAGCAGACGCCCTCGGGATAGCCGCCCACGAGGCGGATGAGCACGGTTATGGCACCGGCGCCTACGGCGAATACGATCTGCCCTTTGCGCGTCATCGGTATCGTGACCATATCGGTCGCCATGAAGAAGGCGCCGAGCACGAGACCGCCGGCCATCATGTGGAACAGCGGATCGCCGGTAAAGAGTCCGGCCGGTCCGAATATCCAAGTCAGCAGGCCGACCGTGCCGATCATGCAGGCCGGAACGACCCAGTCGATATAGCCGCGATAGATGAGATAGAGGCCGCCGAGCAGCAGCAGCACTGTGCTCGTCTCGCCGAGCGAGCCGTTGCGCGTGCCGAGGAACAGATGCTCGTAGAGGGCGCCCTGGCCGCCGAATGTGGCCACGAGGGCATCATAGCCCTGCATCTTCAATATGTTCAGCGGGGTAGCGCTCGTCATGACATCGACGCCAGCCCCAGAGAAATCCTGTATCTTCGTCCATGTGGTCATGGCTACCGGCCAGGACGCCATGAGCGCCGCACGGCCGATATGCGCAGGGTTGAATATGTTGAACCCGAGCCCGCCCATGGACTGCTTGGCGATGATGATGGCGATGACGGAGCCGATGGCCACCATGTACGGCGGCAGCAGCGGCGACATGGACATCGCGAGCAGCAGGCCGGTGATGCAGGCCGAGCCGTCGAATGCCGTCACGCGCTGGTGCATGGCCTTCTGCCAGATGTACTCGGCCGCCACCGCCGCGACGATGCCGACGACCATGTTCACGAGGGCGCACATTCCGAACCACCATACAGCGAATATGGCGGCTGGCAGCAGGGCCAGGTTCACGTTCCACATGATATGGGATATCGTCTCACCGTCGCGGATATGCGGCGATGCTGATACCGTGAATACCGGATCAGGCTCCGGTTTCGCTGCCGGAGCCGGTTTGACAGCCGCCGGCGAAGCCTTGGCCTCCACCTTGGTCTCGGCCGGGGCTGCAGGCGCCGCCGGCTCTTTTTTCATTTCTTCACTCATTTAGCCGCGCCCTCCTTTTTCTCTGCACTCTTAGCTTCCTGGGCCGCTTTCTCAGCCGCCGCCTTCGCCCGGGCTTTGGCCTGTTCGCCGCGTACCCAGCCTTTGGCCAGCTTGATGTACTGGACGATATTGCGCTTGGCAGGGCAGACGTACGTGCAGCAGCCGCACTCGACGCAGTTCATGAGGCCGTAGTTATCGCGGCATTTCTCGAAATCCTGACGCTCGGACAGGATGGACAGCATGCTCGGTATGAGCTGCATCGGGCATGCGCGCACACAGCGCCCGCAGCGGATGCACGGGCTCTCGTCCGGATGCTCGGTCAGCTTCTTCGTGAGCGCCAGTATGCCCGAGGCGCCCTTCAGGATCGGTACGTCCTCGTCGAACTGGGCCAGGCCCATCATCGGGCCGCCAGCCAGCAATTTATCCGGCTGCTCTTTGAAGCCGCCGCAGAATGCGATGGCATCGCGGTAGCTCGTGCCGATGCGAACGCGCAGATTCTTCGGCTGGGCGATGGCATCGCCCGATACCGTCGTGATGCGCTCGATGAGCGGTATGCCATGCACGACGGCATCCGCTATGGCTGCAGCCGTGCCAACGTTCTGCACGACGGCGCCGACATCCATCGGCAGGCCGCCAGCCGGCACCTCGCGTCCGGCCACGACCTTGATGAGCATCTTCTCAGCGCCCTGCGGATACTTGGTCTTGAGGCCGGCCACCTCGATATTCTTGCCCTCGCAGGCTTTCTTCATCGCCTTGATCGCCTCGGGCTTGTTGTCCTCGATGGCGATGACGCTGCGCTGCACGCCGAGCAGCTTCGTCAGTATCTCGACGCCGGTCACGATGCGGGAGGACTCCTCGAGCATCAGCCGGTAGTCAGCCGTCAGATAAGGCTCGCACTCCGCACCGTTCAGGATCAGCACGTCGACCGGCTTTGCAGGTTTCAGCTTTATATGCGCCGGGAATGTAGCACCACCCATGCCGACGATACCGGCCTGCTGGATGGCCGCCAGTATGGCCTCATTGTCCATGGTGTGCCAGTCGCGCTCGAGCGGCAAGCCGTCGGCCCAGGCATCCTCGCCATCGGTCTCTATGACTACGGCATTGCACATCGTGCTGGCCGGACCGGGATGCGGACGCTCCTCGATCTTCACGACCTTGCCCGACGACGGCGCATGGATATCTGCATGCATGAAAGCCTGGCTCGTGCCAATGAGCTGGCCTTTCTTCACGAGATCCCCTACCTTTACCGTAGGCGTGCAGGGGGCGCCGATATGTTGTCCCATCGGCACGACCAGCACAGCCGGCAACGGCATGGTCTCGATCAGCTGATCCTTGGCCAGTTCCTTGCCGTCATGCGGATGGATACCGCCAAGAAAACTCTTGAACATGTAAAATCACCTCATCGCTCTCCCCTGGCCGGTCGCCCGGCCATGTATCTATGAGTTCAATACAAGGATGTAAGCACAACGGCTGCCTTTCCTGCCGCCGAGCAGCATCCGGGTATTCATATATCGACCAGGTCAGGGCTGTCCTGCATTTTTCGTTAATCATGAAAGCCTTGAAAGCAGGCCCCGACTCAGGTATTCCCATCAGGAAAGTATTTCTATGATAACCGGTTTCAGATTTTGCTTGCGGGCCGCATTCCGGTCGAACATCTTGACGGCTATGAGCGAAGCCAGGAAGCAGGCAATCGCCCCGACCACGATCGGCGTCGTCTCTCCTGCACCGGCCTGCCAGCCGATGAGGGCACCGACCGCCGCGCATATGAGCGGCAGCACGAAGACGACAAACGCGCCGGTCAGCACATGCTGCTCCTGCATCTCGAACCGTACGCGCTGTCCGGCCTTAGCCCCGGCCTTGTTTATGGCATCTATGATTATGCTCTGCGCCGACGGACAGGCCCCGCAGGCTACGCAGTCGCTGTGGCGGCCCACTTTCACTTTCGCCATATTCCCATCCGTCTGGATGACTAGTCCCAATTCCTGTTTCATATGGCACCGCTCCTTTACTGTAGCGTGAATCGTTAGATATTCTGTTCATTTATCTTAATGTAAGAGAATTCATTCCCGCTACTTTTATTTATTTTTCCTGTTTATTATAGATTAACAAATTTAATCCGATTATTCAATAGCTCATACCGTTTTTCGTAAATTACTTTTTTCACGTTTTACATACAATTACAGAATCTTTCTCTACGGTTTACATAGTGTAACTGTCCCCATTGTGTATCCGCTTACAATAGATGAATGTACACAAAAGCAGCGGCAGATACGGTCCCTGAAATACAGGAACGATATCTGCCGCTGTTCAGCATGCTTTGTGTGAAATCCGGTCCGATGCCTGCAACTACCTCAGCGCACCAGTCGGATGATCTGCGTCACTGTCTGCTTCAGATTCCGGAGTGCCGTCGCCTTCTCCATGGATTCCTCGACGCTCATCGACTGATGGATGATCGGGAAATAGGCATCGATGCCGTGGTCATTGACCGCCGTCGCATCATCGCGGGCACAGCCACAGACCGCTACGGTGCGCACACGCGGATTGCGTTTTTTCGCGAGCTCAGCGATCCCTACCGGAGCCTTGCCCATCGCCGTCTGGCTGTCTATGCGTCCCTCGCCAGTCAGCAGCAGGTCCGCATCGTACAGCGCTCCATCGATGCCTATGGCATCGAGTACCAGCTCGACGCCCGGCTTCAGCTCGGCTCCGAGGAAAGCGTGGAACGCGAAGCCGAGCCCGCCGGCCGCACCGGCTCCCGGCAGCTCCGCTCCCGTGACACCGAGATCGCGCTGCGCGATACCGGCGAAGCGGTCGATATAGCTGTCCATCTGCTCGATGATTGCCGGCGTTGCCCCCTTTTGCGGGCCATATACGGCTGAGCAGCCATTCGGCCCGGTCAGCGGATTCGTCACGTCGCAGGCTACCCGGATGCGGCATTCCCGCAGAACCGGAGCCATCCCGCTCATATCGATGCGCTCGACAGCGGCGAGGTCGCGGCCGAATATGCCTGTCGGGCGACCATCCTCCCGGTAGAATTTCACCCCGAGTGCCGTCAACATGCCGAGGCCGCAGTCATTCGTGGCACTGCCGCCGATGCCGATGATGAAATCCCGGCAGCCCTTGTCGCGGGCGGCATGCAATATGAGCTCGCCCAGGCCATAGGTCGTCGTATTCATCGGATTGCGCTCGTACTCCGGCACCATAGTCAGGCCGGCCGCATCGGCCATCTCGATGACGGCCGCATCGGTGCCCGGTATATAGCCATAGCGGCTGGCTACGACCTGACCGAGCGGGCCGGTGACCTCCGTCGCCACGATCTCGCCGCCGAGGCCCTCGGTCAGGGCATCAACCGTCCCCTCGCCACCATCAGCGACGGGGAATACGTGCACCTGCGACTGCGGCTCGACTGCCTTGATGGCCTCGGCCGCAGCCTGCCCCGCTTCGAGCGAGGTCAGGCTGCCCTTGAACGAATCGATAGCTATAACAACATTCATATGCGGCCTCCCGGGTGATGGTTTTCACCCTGTGCAACTCAGATGACAAAGAACGATACGATGGTGATGGCGATGATGGAGACAACGCCCATGACGAGCGTCAGCATCGTCTGCGTGCGGTAGCCATCCTGCGGCTCCATGCCGCTGAAATTCGTAACGACCCAGAAATAGCTGTCGTTCGCATGCGATACCGTCATAGCACCAGCACCAATCGCCATGACGGTCAGCATAGCCGCCAGCGGCGTCGTGAGGCCGAGGGCTGTCATCATCGAGGCCGAATCAGAGAACATGCCCATGATACTGGCAGTCGTGACGATAGCCACGGTCGAGGAGCCCTGAGCCGTCTTCAGTATCGCGGCCAGCAGGAACGGGAATACGATGCCGAAGCTGGACAGGAAGGACGCATTCGCCTTCATGAACTCCACGAAGCCAGCCGCCGTGATGACCTTGCCCAGCACGCCGCCGGCAGCCGTGATGAACAATATCGGGCCGACGGTTTTCAGCGTTTCCTCCGTGATGGCGTAGAACTTATCCATCTTGTTGACCGAGAAGAGCACCCATACCGCCAGCAACACGCCTACGGTCAGCGCGATGATCGGTGTGCCGAGGAATTTCAGCAGCGTCGGGATCGGGCCTGCCAGCTTCATCATCGTGATGACCGAGCCTGCAGCCATCAGTATGATCGGCATGACGATTGGGGCGAAGGCCTGCAGCGTGGACGGCAGCTTGCCATACTCGGCTACGAGCTCATCATAAGATTTTGTGACGGAGTCATCCGACTCGTCGTCTTCCTTCGTCGGTATGTTCTTCTTCGCTATATAGCGCGAGAACACATAGACAGCTATCAATGTCGGAATAGAGGCGATGATACCGACGATGATGACGCCAGCCAGATTATCGGCCAGGCCCAGAGCACCAGCTGCCGCGATTGGTCCCGGCGTCGGCGGTATGAACACATGCGCGGTATAGAGGCCGCCTGACAGAGCCACAGCCATGCCGACCGGTGAAGCACCCTTTATCTTTTTCGCTATGGCTTTGCGGATCGGATTCAGGATGACGAAGCCGCTGTCGCAGAAAACCGGTATGGAGACGATCCAGCCCATGAGCATGATCGCGAGCTGCGGATGCTTCTCGCCTACGCATTTTATGACGGCATCAGCGAGCTTGATCGCGCCGCCCGTGCGCTCCAATATGAGGCCGATGAGCGCGCCCAGGATGATGACGATACCGATGCTGGCGAATGTCCCGGAGAAGCCCGAGCCGATGATGCCCGGAATCTTGTCCAGCGGCAGCCCGACTACGATTGCCAGGAGCAGTGACACGCCCATCAGCGATAGGAACGGATGCACCTTGAACTTCGATATGGCGACGATCATGAGGACGATCGCCAGGAAGAATGTGATTAGAAGCGGAATACCAGTCATGATGAAGACACCCCCTGAGTCTGAAAAATCATGAAATTGTGGGAATATTCCTTGTATATATTATATCAACATCAAATATCGAATTCAATGTTTTTTTCTATTAGTCTGCAATCGCTAATTTTACCAGAACGGGAAATTTCTTAGCCCTGACAAAAGGTTTTACGCTCCGGATCCCGAAATATAAGAGTTAGTACGTAGGCAATCAATAAATTAATAGAAAGGTGAGGTGAGCTGATGAATGCTCTGCGTTTGCTGATATTCGAAAGATCGGGCAGCCGGATCGAGACCCTGAAGCGCGAGCTGCAGCCGGCGCTCCCCGCCGGCTCGCTCATCGAAGTCGCCAGGACGACGCAGGAACTGGCTACCAAACTGCCGCTATTCAAGCCGGATACCATAATCATGAATTTTGCCCTGTCGCGCCTGCGGCTCGAGGAGCAGCCGCTGCTGTCCTGGCTGCAGCAGCACTCGCCTGCCCCGGTCATCGTGTACGGTATGACCAGCGCGAAGCGGCCAGACCCACTCAGCCTGGGAGCGCATATCTACGGACTCCATCGCACCTGGGATGAGAACCAGACGAGCTTTTATACAGACCTGCGGGAATGTCTGGCTACCGTCGGAACCACTACGAAGACCACCAACAACACCGTCGGCCCCAGCGCAGTCGTGACCCGTGAGCTATGGCGGGCTACGAAAGCGGACGATTCGCCGCAAAGCTCGCATACGGCAACGCCAGTCCCGCTGGCCAAATACCTGCATCTGGCCAATCAGGCGCTTGCCGCTGCCGATGCCCAGACTGCCCCCGCGGACCGGCGCCACCGCGAGCAGCAGCCTCTCCCCGGCATCCCGGCCGAGCCGGCCGCAATGGTGGCAGCCACGCTGGAAAATGCCAAAGCCGCCAGATCCATAGCGAGAATGACATTCAAACACGATAACGCTCCCGCTGCACCGGCTGCCTCCCGGCTCAGTGATGTCAAGCCGGTAGCCGGTATAAAACTCATCGCCATCGGCTCCTCGACCGGCGGCACCGACGCGCTGTCCAGGGTGATCAGCCGGCTGTCGCCGCCCCTGCCAGGCATAGTCATAGTCCAGCATATACCACCTATGTTCTCCAAATTATTGGCCAAGCGCCTGAATGACGAGTCCGCGCTCACCGTGCAGGAGGCTGCTACCGGCGATGAGATACTGCCCAACCACGTCTATATAGCCCCCGGCAGCAAGCATATGACGCTGACCGTCTATGGCTCGAAACTGATGCTGGACTGCCGTCCCGGCCCACCCGTGCACAGCTGCTGTCCCTCAGTAGATGTGCTGTTTGACTCTATCGCTGCCTCGCCCGTAGCCCATGATACATTGGGCATCATATTGACCGGCATGGGACATGACGGAGCGAAGGGGCTGCTGAAGCTGCACCAGCTCGGCGCCCCGACCATCGGCCAGGACGAGGGCAGCAGCATCATCTATGGCATGCCTAAAACCGCCTTTGACATCGGCGCCGTAGAGCATCAGCTGCCGCTTCGCGATATCCCGGCCGCCATAATGAAAGTCACGCAATAAAAAACAGCCTCCCGCTGAGGAAGGCTGTTTTTTATTGACAAATATATAAATCTGTCAGCCACGGCTGCGCCATCTGTAGGCGGCATAGAGCACCAGCAGCCATACCGGCAGGACATAGATGACGAGCTGCATGTCCGGGATCTGCGTCATCATGAGCCAGACGCCGGCCAGGAATACGAGACAGATATAGTTGATCCAGGGGAAGAACGGCGAGGCAAACTTGGCCGGGACGCCCTGACGCTTCATCTCGCGCCGGAACTTCAGATGCGTCACCGTGATGACGGTCCAGCTGATGCAGGCCGCACAGGTGGCGATGGCGATGAGATACATGAAGACATGGCCCGGGAACAGGTAGTTCAGAGCCACGACGATGAGCGTGATACCGGACGAGACGAGTATGCCGGTCACCGGCACGCCGCGGTGCGAGAGGTACGACAGCAGCCCTGGAGCGTTCGACTCGGACGCCAGCCCGTAGAGCATGCGGCTGTTCGAGTAGATGGCGGAGTTGTAGACCGAGATGGCGGCCGTCAGCACGACGAAATTCAGGATATGCGCCGCGGCCGGTATGCCGATGTTGGCGAAGATCTGCACGAACGGGCTGGCCTCCGTACCGACCTCGTTCCACGGCCAGAGGGCCATGAGCACGGCCATCGTGCCCACATAGAAGATAAGGATACGCCATATGACCTGGTTGATGGCTTTCGGTATGGAGTGGTCCGGATCCTCCGCCTCGCCGGCCGTGATGCCGATGAGCTCGATGCCGCCGAACGAGAACATGACGACCGTCAGCGAGAGCATGAGTCCCCAGATGCCATGCGGCAGGAAGCCGCCATACGACCAGAGGTTGCTGATATTCGCCGGGAAGCCCGCCGGATTCGTGAATATCAGGAACAGCCCGAGCACGATCATGAGCGATATCGCTGCGATCTTGATGATGGCCATCCAGAACTCCGCCTCACCATAGGCTCCGACATTGACGAGATTCACGAGCGTGATGACGACGAGACAGACGAACGCCGATATCCACTGCGGCAGATCCGGAAACCAGAAATTCATGTAGATGCCCACGGCCGTGAGCTCGGCCATGGAGACGATGATATAGTCGAACCAGTAGTTCCACCCCGCGAGGAATCCGGGGAATTTTCCCCAGTACTTCGTGGCATAGTAGCTGAATGAGCCCGATACCGGCTCATGAACGGCCATCTCACCGAGCATGCGCATCACGAAATAGATGATGATGCCGCCGAGGAGATAGGCCAGCATGACCGCCGGTCCGGCCAGCTGTATCGTCGAGGCTGAGCCATAGAACAGTCCGGTGCCGATGGCGCCGCCCAGCGCGATCATCTGTAAATGGCGGTTCTTCAGCCCGCGCTGCATGTGGGCCGCTTGTTTTTCACTCATATGGATTCTTCCTTTTCTTCTGGAATGATTTTATAGAAAAGGCCGCCATAAGGCCAGCCGGCGCAATCGTATCTGCGCCGGCGGACTGTATGGCGGCCTACTCCGTTGTAGGTCGATGTCTCAATACCTTTGCTTTTCCTTCAGAGCCTGCTGGACCTCCCGCTTTGCGGCTTTGGCCTTCAGGTCCTGACGTTTGTCATAGTTGTGCTTGCCGCTGGCCAGCGCAATCTCGAGCTTGGCCCGGCCATGCTTGAAATATACTTTGAGCGGTATGACCGTGAAGCCCTTCTCCCGCGTCTGGCTGAACAGCTTGATGATTTCAGCCTTGTGCATGAGCAGCCGCCGGGGACGCAAAGGATCATGATTGAAGATGTTACCCTGCTCATAGGGGCTGATGTGCATATGCTCGATGAATATCTCACCGTTCTTTATCGTGCAGTAGCTGTCCTTGAGATTCGCCCGTCCGGCCCGCAGGGACTTGACTTCCGTGCCCTGCAGCTCGATGCCTGTCTCATACGTATCATGGATGAAATAGTCATGCCGGGCCTTGCGGTTCTCGCAGGCAATCTTGATGCCGATATTCTTCTTTCCCATAGGCTTTCACCTTATCGATTCCAAATGTATTTATTGCCGCCGGCACGTTGTCATTTATTGCTCTTCGTGCCGCCCTCGGTCTTACGATGGCCATGCTTCTGGCGATGGCCGCGTGCCGGCTCCTGACGCTCCTCATCCTCATTGCTGCGATGGCGGGAGTGATAGCCCGGCGGATCCGGCCAGACAGCCGAGTTGAGGCCTGTCACCTTCACATGATGGTAGTCGTCACGTCCCCGGCTTTCCCGGCGATTGCCGCGCTCCGAGGCGGCGAGGCCGCTGTTCACACGCGAGGTCAGCTTCTTATCCTTCTCCTCGCGATGCTTGCCATGACGGCCCTGACGAGGACTGCGCTCGCGGCTGTCCTCCGGCTTGTGGAGCTTCTGGCCCGAGGCTCCCTTGCGGCGCTTATCGTCCTTCTTGTCCCGCTTATCCTTCTTCGGCTCAGCCTTACGGCCATCACGCTTCTTGCCGTGGTGATGACGTTTCTTCTCGCCGTCCTTATTCTCCGGCGCTGCCTCTTTATCCTGGCCCAGCCCCTGCATGGAGACGCCGCCTTTTGCGCCCTTGCGGCCGCCTTTCACGGCATTCTTCATGGCCTCGGGATCGTAGGCCCCATTATCTTTCAGCACGAAATCAAGATTCCTTTCCTCAACATTGGCCCGCACCAGCAGCACATCGACCGGATCACCGAGACGATACTGCTTGCCCGTGCGCTCTCCGACCATGGCATAGAGATCCTCGCGATACTCGTAGTAGTCGTTGACCATGGTCGATACGTGGACCAGCCCCTCGACGCCATTGTCGAGCTCGACGAATATGCCGAACGCCGTCACGCCCGATATGATGCCGGGGAATTCCTCGCCCACGAACTGGGCCATGTACTCGATCTTCTTCATATCGGTCGTATCGCGCTCCGCTTCGGTAGCGATGCGCTCACGCTCCGAGGCATGGTCGGCCAGATCCGGCAGTATATTCTTCAAGCGCTCCTGCTCCGACTGCGGGATCGTCCCCGTAGCGAACGTCTTGCGCAGGATGCGATGAACGATGAGGTCCGGATAGCGTCGAATCGGCGACGTGAAATGCGTATAGTAGCGCGCCGCCAAGCCGAAATGACCGAGGCTCTCAGCGGCATAGCGCGCCTGCTGCATCGAGCGCAGCGCTACCGTGCTGATGAGTCGCTCCTCTGGCTTGCCCTCAACCTTGGCCAGCACCTGCTGGACGTCCATCGGCTTGATCTGGCCAGCTTCATCCTTCTTGACCCAGAGGCCGAACGGCGACAGTGTATTGTTGAGCCGCTCGATCTTCTCCTCGCTCGGCTGCTCATGCACGCGGTACATGAACGGCAGATGTTTCTGGTCCATATGACGGGCCACAGTCTCGTTGGCCGCCAGCATGCATTCCTCGATGATAGATTCAGCCAGGCCGCCCACACGCTTGATGAGAGCAACGGGATTCCCCTGCTCATCGAGCTTGACCTTGATCTCCGGTATCTCGAAATCGATAGAGCCGCGGCGGTGACGCTTGGCCTTCAGGGCATCGCGCAGATCGCGCAGCGTCTCGAGCATTTCCTTTATATCGGCATTGTCCGTGACATATGGCTCCTCATGTGTCACGAGCACCTTGTTCACGAGATTATACGTCAGGCGGCGGTAGACGTGGATGACGGCCGGGAGTATCTCGTAGCTCGTAATCTCGCCCTGCGCATTGATCTGCATCTCGCAGGCCATGGCCAGGCGGTCGACACCGGCATTCAGACTGCATATGCCGTTCGACAGTTCCTTCGGCAGCATAGGGATGACGCGGTCCACGAGATAGACGCTCGTGCCGCGCTCCTGTGCCTCACGGTCGAGCGGCTCGCCCTCGCGCACATACCAGGATACGTCAGCGATATAGACGCCGAGGAAGAAACTGCCGTCAGCATTGCGGCGCGCATAGACGCCATCATCGAGATCCTTCGAGTCCTCGCCGTCGACCGTCACAATCGGCAGGTCACGACGGTCAGCCCGGCCTACGTATTCCTCAGCCGTCGGGTACTGCTCACAGGCCGAGGCTGCCGCCTGCACATCCTCCGGGAACGTCTCCGAGAGGTCATACTGGCGCATGACGGACAGGACATCGACACCAGGATCGCCCACATGACCCAGGACCTCTACGACCTCGCCCTCGGCATTGCGACGGGCCTCCGGCCACTTCGTTATCTTCACGACGACCTTGTCGCCCGTCTTGGCCTTGCGCGAAGCCTTCTTCGGGATGAATATATCCTGCGTCAGCTTCATATCGTCCGGCGTCACGAAGCCGAACATCTTGCTGCTCTCATACGTACCGACGATCCGCTCGTTGGCCCGGACGAGGACCCGCAGGATCTCGCCCTCGCGATTATGGCGGGCCATGGGATCGGCTGCCGGCGTCACGCGGGCTACGACCCGGTCGCCATTCATGGCGGAGCCCAGGCACGGCCCCGGTACGAATACGTCGGTCTCATCCTCGCTCTCGCGCAGATCCGGCACGATGAAGCCGAAGCCCTTGGCCGTCATCTGCAGCCGCCCGACCACCAGATGCATACGGCTCGGTACGCCGTAGAGATCGCTGCGGTTCCTGATGATAGCTCCCTCTGCCTCGAGCTCCTCCAGCGCCGGTCCGAACTCCACCTGCTCCTCATCGGTGAGCTGGAGTGCCTCGCCCAGATCCTCCGCCGACATGGGCCGATAGGCAGCATCGCGCATATAGGCTACAATTCTTTCTTTCAAATCCATATTTTGTTTTTCTCCGTTCGCAAATCTTTCGTTCCGATTCATACGCATACAGCGTCAGCACGGGCCGCCTGCCTGAGTGCTGTCATCAGCGGCAGGCGCCGCACTCTCACATAAAAACAGCGGCTGCGGCAAGCCGCCCGGACCGCTGCCGCTCACTCGACACCGGCCAGAAAATCCCCCGTGGCCCGGAATACTTCCTCCCGCTCTTCGCTGAGCGGCAGCAGATGGCCCGACTTATGAAACCATTTCAAGCGCCGCACCGGACTCGAGACATGTTCGTATATATAATCCGCACTCCTGGGATCAGCCGTATGGTCATCGTCGCTGTGCATCACGAGCACCGGCGACTTGACTTTCGGGATGCAGTCCTTCGTCGCATCAATCACATCCACGAGCTCATGTACGCTGACCAAAGGCATCTTGCGGTAGGTCTTGTTGGCGGCCGGCGGCACATTCTTGAGCCGGCGTCTGGCTTTCACCACGTACTGGCCGACGCATGCCTCGCGTACAGGCAGATATTTCAGACCCCGCTCCTCGGGGATGAATATCGGCGCGGCGAGCGTGACGACACGTGCTACCTGCTCCTCACTCGCCAGCAACAGGGCAAAAAGCCCGCCCATAGAGTGACCTACGGCCGAGACTTCATCACATATATCAGCCAGCAGAGCATAGCCGTCGCGCACGGAATCCATCCAGTCCTCCCATGTCATGCGGCTCATATCCTCGACCGTCGTGCCATGTCCTGCCAGACGTATGCCGAGAACCGTGAAGCCCCGCTGCTGCAGGCTCTCGCCGAGCATGAGCAGCTCCGCCGGCAGTCCGGTGAAGCCATGGATCAGCAGTACGCCCTGCTTGCCTCCCGGCAGGAGGAATGGCTCTGCTCCCGGTAAAATCATACAGCCACTCCCTCCTCACATAAAGAACCTATCCTGAGCATCATACCGTCATCAGTTCGTCATGCGCGCTATGATGACCGTGATTACAGCGAATATGACACCCAGCACGACAGTCACCCGCGCCAGCAGCGCATCCATGCCGCGCGCCTTGCTCGAGAATACGGTATCAGCTCCGCCGCCGAGGCCGCCCATTCCGTCCGACTTGGCCTCCTGGCCCAGCACGGCAGCTATGAGCCCTATGCAGACGAGCGCATCCAGCACCATAAGAATATTAAGCAGCAATTTCAATATCTCCTTGTTCATTTACCTGTTAGAATACATTCCATTCTATAATAGCATATCTGCTGTATGGACTGCAAGAAAATATATGGAGCGGGACCGGCTCAGGGCCGGATTCCCGCTCCAGGACATGCTTATTCAAGGGCAACGATGGTATCAGAGCAGCTTGTCTGCCGCTTCATAGCCCAGCTGCAGGGCTTTCATATTCTGCTCCACGGTATGCGGCGGCACACGATGCGCCACCGATTTCTGAACCGTCTCGAGCTTCACGAGGCCGGTGATGCGCACGAGCGCGCCGAGCGCCACGATGTTCGCGAACAGTGGCTTGCCGACTTCCTCGATCGCTATCTTCGTGATCGGTATGCGTATGACATGCGGGAAATCAGGCGTCTCCGGCACGAGCGTATCGTCGAGCACCAGCAGTCCGTCCTGCGGCAAATCAACATAATACTTGTCTGCGGCCTTCTGCGTCATGGCCAGCACGAGGTCCGGCGTCGTGACATGCGGATGATAGATCGGACCGTCATCGATGATGACCTCGGATTTCGAGGCGCCGCCACGCGCCTCCGGGCCGTAAGACTGCGACTGGCAGGCCTCTTTGCCCTCGGCTACCGCTGCCTCAGCGAAAATGATGGCTGCCGTGATGACGCCCTGGCCGCCCGATCCGGATAGTCTAAGCTGCTTTCTCATTTGCCAGCACCTCCTGCCCGCTCGATGACCGCATCGTATGCCGTCGTATAGTCCGTAGCTGTGGCGGAGTAGAACAGCCCGATGGGGAATTTCTCGCCCTGCTTCTTATCGTCAGGCAGTTTCTCCCAGGCCGCCTGCATGACGGCATTATCGCGCATCCATTTCAGCATGTTCGCGGGGCTGCCCATCTTGTTCTTGCGGCCATACGCCGTCGGGCACTGGACGAGCGCCTCGATAAAGGAGAAGCCCTTGTTGTCAAAGCCGTTGGCTATCATGTCCACGAGGTGCTGCTCATGGTAGGCCGTCGAGCGCGCCACATAGGTGGCGCCGGCGGCGATGGCCAGCTTGCAGGCATCGAACGGCCGGTCGATCGAGCCGTAAGGAGCCGTCGTAGCCTTCTTGCCCAGCGGCGTCATCGGCGACGCCTGGCCGCCGGTCATGCCGTATATGTTGTTGTTGAACAGCACGACGGTGAGGTCGACATTGCGACGGCAGCCGTGGATGAAATGATTGCCGCCGATGGCTGTGCAGTCGCCATCACCCGTGATGACGACGACATTCAGATCCGGGTTGGCGAGCTTGATGCCGGTCGCGAACGGTATCGCGCGGCCATGCGCCGTATGCAGCGTATCGAAATCCATATAGCCCGAAGCACGTGACGAGCAGCCGATGCCGGATACGATCACGGTGTTATCCTGCGACAGGCCTTTTTTCTCTATGGCCTGGACGATTGCCTTCATCGCAATGCCATTGCCGCAGCCGGGGCACCAGAGGTGCGGGAGACGGTTCTGGCGGAAATATTTCTCATAGCTTCTTTCCATTGCGCTTGCCTCCCTTATTTCACAAGTTCATCGATGCCAGCAGCGATCTCCTGCGGCTCGAACGACTGCATATTGTACTTGCGGCAGAGCTGTACCTCGCACTGACCGGCGACGGCCCGCTCGACTTCGCCGACGAGCTGGCCGTAGTTCAGCTCGGCGACCATGATGCCCTTGACCTTGGCGGCCAGACGCTTGATTGCAGCAGTGGCGAACGGCCATACCGTCATGAGGCGCAGCAGGCCGACCTTCTGGCCCTTCGCCCGGGCCTCGGCCACCGCCTCATAGGCCGTGCGGGCCGTACCACCGAAGGCGACGACGGCATACTCGGCATCATCCATGAAGTATTCCTCTGTATGGATAATTTCCTCGCCAACGCGGTCGATCTTCTCGTGCAGACGACGAATCGACTCCTCTGTGACCTTCGGGCTGCCGACCGGGAAGCCGGTATCATCATGAATGAGTCCCGTCACATGGATATGATAGCCCTGGCCGAAATCAGCGACGTTCGGCACGAGATCCTCGTCCGGCGCATAGGGCTCATAGCCCTCGGCCCGCGTCTTCTTCGGCTGGCGGCGCGGATAGATATCCAGATCGGCCGGCTCCGGCAGCTCGACTTTCTCACGCAGATGACCGACGATCTCATCCATGAGCAGGATGACCGGCGTACGGAACCGCTCGGCATAGTTCACAGCCATGACCGTCGCATCGTATGTCTCACGCACGCTCCACGGTGCCAGTGCGATCATGGGATGGTCGCCATGGGTGCCCCAGCGGGCCTGCATGACATCGCCCTGGCTCGGGGCGGTCGGCTGGCCGGTCGACGGACCTACGCGCTGCACATCGACGAGCACGCAGGGGATCTCGGCACAGGCAGCATAGCCGATGAGCTCCTGCTTCAGGGAGAAACCCGGGCCGCTCGTCGCATCCATGGCCTTCATGCCCGCCAGCGAAGCGCCCAGAATCGCGCCCATACTCGCGATCTCGTCCTCCATCTGCACGAACTTGCCGCCCACACGCGGCAACAGTTTCGCCATCGTCTCGGCGACTTCGGTCGACGGGGTGATCGGATAACCAGCAAAGAAACGTACTCCGGCCGCGATTGCGCCCTCAGCGCATGCTTCGTTTCCCTGCATCAATCTGGCCTTGCTCATTGTGCCGCCTCCTTTGCCGTTCCACCATCTGACAGTTTGTCTACGAAGATAGCATAATCCGGGCAGCGCAGCTCGCATTGGCCACAGGCGATGCAGGCCTCGCCGTTCACTACCTTCACCTTGCCCAGCTCATCAAGCGCCAGCACCTCGCGCGGGCAAAACGCCACGCAAATGCCGCAGCCCTTGCAGCGTGCCATTTTGATGGTGATGTCTGACTTCATAGGGCTCCCTCCTAAATAAACACAGATAGTACAAAATATGCTTTATTTTGCATACAAAATATGCTAAATATGCAAGACACTTTTACATTTTAGCATACTTTAGGCAAAAATCAACCCTATAATGTAAATTTATAAATTCCCTATGGTGCACATTGATACATTTTGACTATTTCGCTTGACTTGAAGCCTGCATCAAGCATTATAATTACAAAGAAAGCAAACCCAACAATCGTAAAAATCATCGTGTTTGCCTTGTTCTCACCCTTTTTATTATTATATCACTTGCGACGCAATTTCGTCGCAAGTATTCTTTATACTTATAGCATTTTTTCAGGGAGCTGATTTCATGAATGATGCGCTGGCCCGCAAACAGCAGGCTCTGCATGATTACCTGCAGAAGCTCGGCAGCGTAGCCGTTGCCTTCTCCGGTGGTGTCGATTCTACCTACCTGCTCTATGCTGCCCACACCGTGCTTGGAGCGTCCGCTGTGGCCTATACGGCGCGTTCGGTATTCGTGCCCGGCCATGATGTCGCCGAGGCGGCCGACTTCTGTCAGGCGCGCGGCATCGAGCACCATATCATCGAATACGATCCGCTCGCCCACAGCGATATCGTCGTCAACCCGCCTGATCGCTGCTACCTCTGCAAAAAGAACCTTTTCTCCACGCTGCTCGACCTGGCTCAAGAGCGTGGTCTGGCCCATGTCGCCGATGGCGCCAATCTCGACGACGATGGCGACTACCGCCCCGGACGTCAGGCCACGCAGGAACTCGGCATCGTATCGCCGCTGCATGCCGCCGGTCTCACGAAAAACGATATCCGCCAGCTGGCCAAGGCTGCCGGGCTGACTGCTTGGAACAAGCCCGCCTCCGCCTGCCTGGCCACCCGCTTCCCCTACGGTGAGACGCTGACGGCTGAGCGACTGGCCCGCGTCGACCGAGCGGAGGACTATCTGCGCACGCTCGGCTTCCGCCAGCTGCGCGTGCGTACCCATGGCGAACTCGCCCGCATCGAGCTCACCGCGGCTGACATCGCCCGCCTGCAGGACGACTCGCTGCGCGCCACCATCGTCAGCACGCTGAAGGAGTACGGCTTCGCCTATGTCACCCTTGATCTGGCCGGCTACCACACGGGCAGCATGAACGACGCTCTATCCCCCGAGGTCCTGGCTAAGCACAGCAAGCAGGACTGACGCTTGCGAATCATATATACAAGAATCCCCGCTGCACAAAAAATTGCAACGGGGATTCTTGTTGAACGCGATAATGCTATCCTCAGCAATATACGTTCCAGGACCGTGCTGGTTTAAGCCGTTAGGGCATTTGACAGGCCCATACAGCCAGGCATGCCTAACGTTGATTCAATCAGACGATTTTCTATAACCGCTGAATCAATCAACAACTGGTCTATCTCGCCAATGGAATCGTCAATGGCGTAAACCAGCTCGGCGAATGTAGAGATGTTCATGCATTCGCTCCTTTCCAAACCCAATCCTTCATTTATTTTAGCATCGCAAAATAAGGCTGACAAGATGCCGCCCATCCCCCGCGAAGCCTTTGACTGCGGCAACTAAACCGTTTTCTAATCTTACCTCTCAATCCCGGTCTGATGTCTCACTTACATTCCTCCCAAATGACCTATCTCAGCTGTTCCTATATCCGACTATTCTCCCAGTCGTCCGCTGCCCGCCGCGACAGAGGGCAGCTGTAATGGTCGCGTCGCTTTTTTATATGGCGGTATGGCGCAAAAGATTATTTTTTTATTATATTTTATGTTGTCCACGTCAAATATACATTTATTACATAAAAAGACCGCACGACTGTGAGATTCGTCACAGTCGTGCGGTCTTTTGTCCTGTCGAAAACTACATTTCCGGGTCGGGGTAGCGCTCGATATCATCCTCACCGATATAGGAGCCGTTCTGCACTTCGATGATCTCGAGCGGGATGCGCCCCGGATTCGCGAGCTGGTGCTTCATCGTCTGCGGGATGAATACGGACTCGCCCTCATGAATCATCATCGTCTCATCGCCGCGCACGACGCGGGCCGTCCCGCGCAGCACCACCCAGTGCTCCGAGCGATGATAATGCATCTGCAGCGTCAGCTTGCGCCCCGGCAACACCCGGACCTTCTTCATCAAATAGCCCTGTCCGCGGCCGATGATCGACGTCTGCCCCCAGGCATGATAAAGCGTCGTGTGCTCGACGGCTTCGCGCCGCCCCAGTTTCTTGAGCTTGTTCACGACCTCCTTGACGCGCTGCGACTCGCCTTTCTTCGCTACGACGATGACATCATCCGTCTCTACGAGCAGCATGTCGTCCATGCCGATGCCGGCGATGAGACGGTCGCGCCCCATGACGAGCGAATTATGGCAGTCCAGCGTCAGGCAGTCGCCGCGCGTGGCATTGCCATCCTCGTCCTTCGGCAGCAGGTCGTACACGGCATCCCATGAGCCGATGTCGCTCCAGTAGCAGTCGAGCGGCAGCATGCGTACGCTGTGGCTGCGCTCGGCCAGCGCATAGTCGATCGATATCTCCGGCATCTCGTCAAAGCGCTCCAGAGCCGTCTGATAGCCCTCCGAGATGAGCGTCATGATATCCGGCTCATACTGGGCCAGCTCCCGCCAGAGGAAGTCGAGCCGGAAAGCGAACATCCCGAGATTCCAGTAGTAGTTCCCGGCCGCCACATAGCTCGCAGCCGTCTCCGCATCCGG
>Ga0256404_1005395_pt1 | contig 22673 bp, 26 predicted proteins | sample RumenRJG_01DNA_FD_185990 | JGI IMG/M metagenome (GOLD analysis project Ga0256404, IMG submission 185990) | Bovine rumen microbial communities from Lethbridge, Alberta, Canada - RJG_01 | ecosystem: Host-associated > Mammals > Digestive system > Stomach > Rumen | place: Canada: Alberta | collected...
TTCCGGGAGTCCTCCTATAGGCATCACAAGGCCCCTTAAGGACACTTCCCCTGTCATGGCTATGGTGGGATCCACATCATTTCCCGTGACTAAGGATGCGATAGCCGTGGTCATAGTTATTCCTGCAGAGGGACCGTCCTTGGGAACGGCACCGTCCGGAACATGAATGTGGAGGTCATTTTCCTCAAACAGCTTAGCTTTTTCCGGGAAAATTGACTTCACAAGGCTTACGGATATCTGGGCTGATTCCTTCATCACATCCCCCAGCTTTCCCGTTATTATGATATTGCCTTTTCCTTTTGTCAGAAGGGTTTCAATATAAAGGATCTCACCCCCTACCTGGGTCCATGCCATTCCCGTAACCACTCCGGCTTTCTGCTTATCCGGCACATTTTGTCTGTGTACGGGTCTCATATCCAAATCCGTTCGAAGCTGCTCCCTGGTGATCTCAACCTTTTTGCCCGGTTCTTTTGAAAGCATTACTGCTGCCCCACGGCATAGGGAATCTATTCTTTTCCTGAGTCCCCTGACCCCTGCTTCCCTGGTATATTCTTCTATAATGGTTTCAAGCACTTGGTCTGATACAACCATTGCATCTTCCTCTATGCCCATAGAGGACATGGATTTGGGAAGAAGATGCCTTCTGGCTATCTTTAATTTCTCCTCCGGAGTATAACCGGTGAAGCTTATTACCTCCATACGGTTTAAGAGGGGCTCCGGTATGGTATCGACACTATTTGCCGTGCAAATGAACATAACGTCCGAGAGGTCATAGGGCACATTCATATAGTGATCGGTAAAGGTATTATTCTGTTCAGGGTCTAAAACCTCCAAAAGAGCACTGGCCGGATCCCCGTTATATGACTGGGAGAGCTTATCCACCTCATCTAAGACCATTACCGGATTGCTGACTCCGCTTTTACTGATACCGTCCATAATCCGTCCCGGCATGGCTCCTATATAGGTCCGTCTGTGTCCGCGGATATCAGCTTCGTCCCGAATACCTCCCAGGCTGACTCTGACGTATTTACGCCCCAGGCTTTTAGCTATGCTTTTACCTATGCTGGTCTTACCCGTTCCGGGAGCCCCCACAAATAAAAGGATAGAGCCCGACTGTTTCCTCTTCAGGTTCATTACTGCAATCTGCTGGATAATCCTTTTCTTGACCTTATCCAGTCCGTAATGATCTTCATTAAGGATCTCTTCCGCTTTGGAAAGATCAATAAACTGGGCTGTTTCCTTCTTCCATGAAAGACCGGTTACAAAATCCAGGTAGTCATAAAGCATGCCTGTCTCCGGGCTGTTCTTTCCCTCCTGCTTCAGCCGGGAAAGGACCTTTCTTGCTTCCTTTTCAGCCTCTTCATTCATCCCCGCCTCTGATATGCTTTTCTCAAACCTTTGAATATCCGTCAGGTTCTCCGGGTGCATCTCGTCCAGCTCTTTCTGGAGATATTCCATCTGCTTCTTGATGGCAGACTCCCGGTACATATCCTTGTACTCCTGCTCCTGGGCAGAAGCCGCATCAGTGGTGACCTTGGCCACCTCTATAAACTCCATGACCGTCTTCTCCATAAGCTCCATTCGCTTCTTACCACTGTCTTCGGCTAAAATGAAGTATTTATCTTCATTTGAATTGGACATCCAGTAGGACATGGCAGCCAAAAGCTCACCTACAGTATTCATTGAATCAACAATGGAGTTAAAAAATCCGGCATATTGGAAACGGGAAGACAGGTCTTTCACTTCTTTTTTTAGCCTGTTAAGCACCACTTCTTCATCTTCCGGCTCCACCCGGTCCGTGTCCGGTCTCTTGGAAAGAGATAATTCTATGTTGTGACGGCTGTCTATGGTCATCTCATCGATGGTGACCCGGTTACTGATCTTGACCACGATATAGCCGTTTGTGCTTATGCTGCTTATAAAACCGGATGCACCTATTGGGTAGTAGTTGTCTTCCGTCATCTCATTCCGTTTTTGATAATATCGATTCTGCAAAAGCACAACCCGATCGTCCTGGATGGCATGGCCTCCCAGGCTGGTGAATTCATCTGTTCGAAAATAGAGACTGCCCTCGGAAATCAGCTGTTTATTGTACACGGGAACTACCTGCATCTGACTAACCTCCTTTGTCTTGTTAGCACTTTAACCCGTCGAGTGCTAACAACATTTAAAAAATAATAGGGAAAATAAATCCCTAAACTTTGACATGTGTCTAACTTATGGAATAATCCTACCACCAACTTTGACATATGTCAATGTTTAAATTATAATAATTCCATAAAATTACGGGAGAAATATTAAATCATGTATAACGGCTGCAACAAGACGGCATTGTCTTCACAAAATACCATAGCGGAAGGGTTTTACAGACTGCTTAAGGAAAAAGACTATTCTAAGATCTCCATAAGTGAGATATGTAAAGAATCCGGGGTATCCAGGCAGACCTTTTATTCTTTATTCTCCTCCAAGGAGAATATCGTAGCCTTTCTCCTTTATAAAGAATATGCCTTTAATCCCACCAGAGATTGCGGATGTACGGATAATCCCACTCTAGCCGAACTAAGCAGGGGATTCGCCGCATTTATAATAAATAAGGCTGATTTTATAGAGCTCCTGGAAAAGAACAAGATAATCTTCCTTATGCAGGAAACCCTCTTTCATGGCTTCGAGTGCTGCAGGTCAGGCCTTGATAAAACTGATAAATGCAAGGTTCCTTCTGACTTAGCCATCGACTTTATAGCTTCAGGTCTGACTACCATAGCAAAGCATTATGTCAAGAACAGATCGGACTACCAGGGCAGCCGGCTGGAGGAGGTCATTTTTCAGCTGTTCTCAGGAGAATGCGGCATAGACTGATAATCTGTCAGGCTTTTTTCCAAACATACAAGATTTATATCAGAAATGCCGCTGAAAGTTCCGGATACGATCCCTCTTTCTTCATAGCCCAGTTTCTTATACATCTTACGGGCTCTGGCATTCCTCTCATTGGTATCCATCCGAAGCTTTGGGCTCTTTTCTTCCAGGGCGTACTTTTCATAAAATGATACAAAGGCCTTGCCATATCCCTTTCCGCCCTTTTCTGGGTCAACAGTTAAGGTATGAAGAACCATTACTTCTTCATCCTTTGCAGCATGGGCCCAGTCTATCTGTGCATACTGCCAGGGCTGAATTCTGTTTATTATGGCACTGGCCACCACGCATCCCTCATCTTCCATTACAAAGAGATCCTCCCGGGACAAGGCTTCTGCGGCCGTATCCCTGGTTGGATATATATCTCTTTTCCACCCGGACGTGGTCCTGCCAGCTTCTTCCTCACCGTGTATCCGATCATATATCTCTTCTATTCGGTCTAAATCGTCAATCAAAGCTTTTCTTATTATCATTTTCTTATCTCTTCGTCCTCGTTATTATGGGCCTTAAAGCACGGCAACTGCATTAACCCACATGCATATAAGCAGCATCCTCACTGAAATCCGGCTGGTTAGACACGAAGAGGATTATGTCGGAAGAAGTAGCTTCCGGATTGTTTTTTAAGTAGTTCAGTAATTCTTTCTGTCTGGATTCCTTTTTCTCTGCATAATGAAGTATACCGGATACAAAGTCGTAATATGAATCCTCGACATTGTTCAAGAGCTTTGCTAATTCATTCATTAATCCACCCTCCTTACATCCTGACTCGCATATAAATATTATAATTATTAAACCCATGGTTTTCGAAGTAATACCAATACGGGATGTTATCAATCCCGTAAGATGCGTGCATCGCAATTGGTTTTCCCTCATACTTGTCATAATTAGTGTTAATCTCACTAACAATCTTAGCGTATTCTCCGGCGCTAAGAACAAAAGTATCAAAAATAAAACTCGTCGTTTAATACCTCCTAATTATACTAATTCAATAATAAAACTTCAATTCAAACCATTCTTTATACTGGACTTACTATGGCAAAACGCCAGAATTCCAAGAAATTGATTTCACAATCAAAATAAAGATTAGATACTAGAATACTTAAGCATATACGCTTTTTATGCAAGACGTATATTAACATCATTCCCGATATTTGTCAAACACTGTTTTTTAAGCAAGTAAGATTATCAGACACCGAACGATGGAACCTATCATTCGTCAAGGCTTGAGAGCCTTGTAAGCAAGTAAGATTATCAGACTGTGCTTGCGTTCCCAATCCTGCTTGTACTGCTTGAGAGCCTTGTAAGCAAGTAAGATTATCAGACGGAATTTACGCAGATTCAACCAACATTCCAGCTTGAGAGCCTTGTAAGCAAGTAAGATTATCAGACCCGCTAGCTGTTCATACGTTAGGCCATCAAGCTTGAGATCCTTGTAAGCAAGTAAGATTATCAGACCAATAGTAGGATATTCATTGGTAGATGTGTGCTTGAGAGCCTTGTAAGCAAGTAAGATTATCAGACACGGAGACATTTACTCGTGGATGAATCAAGGCTTGAGAGCCTTGTAAGCAAATAAGATTACCAGACTCTAACACAGTAGACATTTTGTAAGGGTCTGCTTGAGAGCCTTGTAAGCAAGTAAGATTATCAGACCCATGAAGGGAGTAGACCGGAGCTTCTCGCGCTTGAGAGCCTTGTAAGCAAGTAAGATTATCAGACCAGTTTCCTGTCTATTGGTCACATCAACAGCTTGAGAGCCTTGTAAACAACTGATGATATTGTTTTGGGCAGGCAGGAATCTAAGTGCCGGCAGTAGGGAAATATTGAAGGCCGCGCATTGTGGAGGGCGATAGAATTTCCCACTATCCCGTTCATCCTACAGCGGCTCGGCGCCCGGATGGCGCCGAGAGGTCGGCCTTGAGCCATGGATGGCGAATGACGACCGGTTGCGTAACCTATACCAGACTATACGGGATAGTGTGGAAATTCATCGTCCGGAGCACTAAGCGGCTTCAAAATTGCCCTGCTGCCGGTACCGTTATGATCTCACAGCGAACCGGCTCATGGAGGCGAGCTTGTCTCTGTCCCATAAAAGAACCCCGGTCTTCTCGGCCAGCACCTTAGCTCCTGAAGTAAAATGGCGGTTTGACATCACCACTCCCACATGACAGTCATACATACATTTGCCGGCGAATACCTCCTGGACGGGTGTATTCCCCAGGTCTGAAGTGTAGCATTTGCACTGAAAGGCATACTTCACGTCATCCTTCTGGGCAGTGATATCCACTCCCTGATCACCACTGGCAGGAGTCCCCTTCACATTGATAAAACCGTTGCTTATAAGAAGGTCGGCGCACCACTCCTCGAACTCTCTGCCGTCCATATCATCCACTTCTTCCATAGCCTCGACGCAGATCCTGCGTCTTCGTCTGTTACCCATGTAGTAAAAAGCATATATGATCCTGCGTACCAGCAGAATAATGATCAATGCGGCGCATATTATAAGAGATATTAAAATAGCCGGAGGCAGATCCCTAAAAAAGTCCATCATCTGCATCCTCACCTGCTCTTCCTGTCCCGTTTCTTAACGGAATAACCGAACTTACCCAGCTTCTTACCCAGGCCGTAGTACTCTCCATGGGAATAGGTAATCAGACCGGTCTTCTCCAAGGCAAACCGGCCCTTATCATCCATATATGCATCATCCACAGATACTCCTACAACTTTAGCGATAAACATGTCATGGGAGCCTAATTCTTCGATCTTAGTAATCCTGCACCAGATATTAACCGGGCTCTCTTCTATAGCCGGAGTCTCCATCAGGTCCGAGTAATACTCATGCAGGTTCATTTCCTTAAACTTATCATAGTCTCTTCCGGACCTTACCCCGCACCAGTCGCAGGCCCGGGTCAGCTTCTCCGTTACCAGGTTGATAACGAACTCCCTGCTCTCTAAGATTATGTGATGGGAATGCCTGTCAGGGCGAATGGATATAGACACCATAGCCGGGTCGGAACAGACGGTTCCCGCCCAGGCAACGGTAATTATATTAGCCTTCTCGTTCCCGGACTTGCAGCTTACCATAACAGCCGGTACGGGGTAAAGCATATTCCCCGGCTTCCATAATTCTTTGGACATTTTCTTACAATCCTCCGCTTAATCTCTGCCCGTAATTATCGGTAAATGTACCCGCTGCGATACGGATCAGGTCTATAAGCCATCCTATGCCGAATAACCCTACGGTGAGCAGGTAGAGTATTCCCATGCCGATCTTTCTGACATAAAAATAATGTACTCCCCAAAAGCCGAAGAAAAAGCACAGGCCGAATGTCACCCATTTATTCTTATCCGAGATATATTCCGGCTGTACATTATATGCATACCGGGGCGGTTCCCCTGCCTGACCATCCGTCGTATAATAGTTATTAATGATCACGGTCTGCTGTTGCTCTTCTACCTTCGTTCCGCAATATTCGCATATATTATTATCAGTTATCTCTGCACCGCAGTTAGGACATTTCATGGTGGTATCTTCCTCCTAATGTTTATAAGTATAACATATAGGCGGATTAATTTCATTTATATATGAGCCCCGCTCCATGATCCGTCCCAGCATTTCCTTAAAGGCATAGGTTCTTCGAATCTTTCTTTTAAGCATGCGATCATCAATATAATAATCGCAGGTGATCTTCCTGCTGTTATTCCTGTACTTGGCTATAGTCTCAGGAATATTATCATTAACCGCGTCAAATTCCAGGCCGTTATCCCTGCAGAATCTGACTGCATTCTCTAAGTCTTCTCCCTCCCTGCAGGTCCACAAGATGAGCTTATCACCCTTTTCTTTTCTCTTATTCAGATACTTGATCAGTCTCCTGTTGGGAGGTCCGCACTCCGGCCATTCTCCCAGACTGATGGTTCCATCAAAATCTACACCAATGATCATACCCTGCCTCCTTATTTATCTTCCAAAAGTTCTTGTTAAGGTCTTGTTATGTCCATGGTAGCAGGTTACAAGTCCCATAAACTCCCCACTGTCCCCCCTTGTCAACCCCTGCCTCCGTATAATATAATACGAGTAAAATATGTGACATAATCTTTGACGTCAGAAAGGGGTATGGCATTGGCTCAGACAAAAGACCGGGAATTCAACCGTCTCATCATTTTTAACATATCTGTATTGATATTCTTCGGAATCCTTCTGTTAATAGGAACTTTTTTTGACGAAACTATTTCCCGGGGGATTTACTCTCCTGATAACCTTATCGCAAGAATGATAACCACTCTGGGAACGGTCCCTTTCTTTTTCATGGCCGTTTTCTTTATAGGATGCCTTCTGGAACGGGTATTCCACTCCGGGCTGGGAAAGGGAATCAGATATGCTCTCTCTGCCCTCTGCAGCCTTCTGGGGTTGGTTGTAGGATTTTTCGGTGTTGGCGCATTTCTGGATCGTGACTGCCTTGGCAGTTTCTTTCCCGTACTGAATCGAAATACCCCTGTTATCGCTGTCCTGGCCATCGTGGCCACTCCTATACTCCTTCGCCTCGGATATCTCATGGCCGGGACCACGGATGATAAAATGCTGGTAAAACGCATCGTCGCCCTGCTCATCCTGATGGGCCTTTCTTATCTGGCACTTCAGACATTCAAAAACGTTTTTCACCGCCCCAGATTCCGCCTGGTGGTATCGGGCATTGATGGTATAGGCTATACTCCCTGGTATACCCCTTTTCCGGCTTTTCAATCCTTTATAGACAGCCTTGGGATAAATGCGACGGAATTCAGGTCATTTCCCAGTGGACACAGTATCCTCAGCACATCCTGTGTCTTTACCTTTCAATCCCTAAGCTGGTTTCCCAAGTTCAAGAGCAAAGATAAGCTTGCTCTCGGAGCCGCCGGACTCATTTTCGCCATAGTGATCATGTTCACAAGAGTTATCCTTGGGGCCCACTATCTAAGTGACGTCAGTGCGGGAGCCATGATCACCCTGCTTGCTCTGGTCTACACCATAGTTCAAAAACAGATAAGATAAGTGAATTGGATAAAAAAAGATAAAATTCTATTGCTCTTCTAATATTTATAGAACAATAATCCGGGACGGCGCTGGTTGCCATCAATTTGATGAAACCAGCGCCGTCCCTCTATTTTCAATGTCTTTATCTACTCATCATTTTTGATATGCTGTGCAATGCTGATGGAATAGCCTGAGGGTGATACCATCATGGTAGCTCTGGATGAGCCTGTATCGGTAATCTTCTCACCCTGGATATTGGTAAAGCCCTTCCCTTTGAGCATCTCATATGCCTCGTCGAGATTATCCACATTCATTCTGATAGTAGATATCTCCGAATCGGCCTGAGTTACATCCACATGAAATACCTTGCCGTCCTCATTCTCATATCTCATACGGACTGAGGTGATGTCTTTGCCATGGATCCCTGTCTTAGTGTGACGTTTTTCAAATCCCAAAGCCTCAAACAGTTCGATCACGGGTGCCGCATCCTTGGTAATGATCAACGGATTAAATGATGTAATCTTCATAATAAGTCCCCCCTTATGGTTAATTAGAACAGTAACAGGGTTATTATACCGCGGATTACAAAAACAGGCAACCTCCGCAGCCTCATTTTCAATATATTGTTACTATTCACAGGAACATCCCACTCATGCGCAATCATCATGCACGCTCCCTTGTCAATTCATGCCCCTGTATAATATAATACGGATAAGTAACCAGACGTAACTTATATTCGTCGGTGCCGCTTCAGGCACGACACCGATAAACACCATGCCTGTCGTATATAATTATGAAAATAAACACCATAACACTTCCCGGCGTATCCAATGCCAGAGACCTTTGGGGATATCCTGCCGGTAACAGACAAATAAAAAAAGGAGTCCTGCTTCGAAGCGGCGAACTCTGCCGCGCCGAAGAGCCGGCCATCTCTACTCTGAAGGATGAATACCACCTTCAGAAGATCTTCGATTTTCGTATGCACGACCGGGTAGCGGCTACTCCGGATCCTGAGATCCCGGGAGCTGCTAACATCCCTCTTCCGGTTATGGAGATGGCGGATTTCGCTACCATGCTTGAGGACCCCGCTATGGTGGACAGATATATGTCAAAACTCCACGACAAAGACGCTGCTTTTGAAATAGCCTATGAGTACGGCCTCCTGGGGCCCAAGATGTACGGTTTGTTTCTTCTTGGCAAAAGGGGAATTAAAGCATATACTGACTTTTTTCGAATCTTACTTGAAAATGATCCGTCCGAGGGAGCAGTCCTTTGGCACTGCAAAGACGGCAAGGACCGGGCAGGTCTGGCAACAGTGCTTATCCTGTCAGCCCTTGGGGTGGATAAGGATACTATCTACGAAGACTACCTTTACACCAACGTAAGCAACGCTCCTGTTATCGAAGCTCTGAAGCAGGAATACGGGTCCCGGGGATTACCTGAGGATAAGCTTAAGACCATGATCTTCGCCTCCGGCGGTGTATTTAAGGAATATTTAGATTACTCCTATGATGTTTTAGAAGAAAAATACGGCAGCGTCACAGACTATATCCGGGCCGAACTGGGTCTTAATGACGATGACCTGGCGATACTTCGGGAGAAATATACACAGTAACGGGCGGAAATCCGCCTCCTTTTTATCCTGTATCCTACACAATATCCGCCGGCTTGCATCCGGCGGTGCTGATCAGGTCCTGAGGGGCAAGCTCTATCTGGAGGCCTACCCTGCCTGCACTTACAAATATCTTATCAATATCAAGTGCGCTCTCATGAATAAAGGTGGGAAATGGTTTTTTCATCCCAATGGGGGAGCAGCCTCCGTGAACATAACCGGTTAAGGCAAGCAGGTCTTTTTGTTTGATCATGCTGATGGATTTCTCCTTTGATACAGTGGCAGCCTTTTTCAGATTCAGCTCCTCTTTTACCGGTACCACAAAAACATAGTAGGCTCCCGACTTTCCCTGAGTCACCAGGGTTTTAAACACCTTCCCGGGATCCTCTCCCAGGATACCAGCTATGTCTTCTCCGCTAAGGGTGGGGTCCGCTTCGTAAGAATGCCCGCAGTATGGGATCTTCTTTCCCTCCAGAATCCTCATTACATTTGTTTTTTCTTCTTTTTTCATAGTCAATCCCCATCTCCGGTTTTTATTTTCAGCCTCTCCTTAAGCAGTTCGTAGCGTTCGAACTTCTCCTTGTTATCAAAATGAACCCTCCGGGACTGGATAAATCTGTTATCATAATCCAGTTTCTCATCTCCAAACTGCTCATCCGTAAGGTCAAAGAGGACTCCATCCACTATATTAAAGCAATGAAAGAAGCCACCGGGACGGGGAATCCCGTACACTTCGCCCCCGAAAATGTCCTGCACCAGAAAGGCGGTGATGGAGCATTGTCCCAGGGTTTTATTCTCAGCCGTCCATCTGTCCCGCATCCTTGGAGGACTGGTTTCGGCGCACCAGCACTCACACAGTTCCCGGTAGAGATCCATGGGACTACTGATTCCTTTATACTCATCTGTTATGGGGGAAATCTTTGCAACCTCAGGATCATCCCCACCGTAAAAACTGTACTTCATTGTTTCCATAAAACACGTTCCTCAATAGTTTTCCTTTCGTACCTCGAAATAAGACTGAGGATAGTTGCAAATGGGGCATACTTTCGGTGCCTCAACTCCGACAACCACATGTCCGCAATTTCGACACTCCCACATGGTTACGCCGCTTTTTTTGAAGACTTCCATGGCCTTATCTCCTTTACCACTTGTGTTCTTCTTATCGTTATCGGGTATCACTTTCGTAAGCTTCCTTGCCGTCTCCACAGGAAAGGCTGAAGATTGGAGCATACAGCCGCCAACTGCCCGGCAGAAAGCTTCTTTAGGTCCGCCGCCTCAGTGTTAATAGTTAAAGGCTTTGCCGCCACTGCCTGCTCTTCCGGCTTAAAGTCTGATTTTGCCGCTCCGCATAAGGGGCACTTCCAGTCTTCCGGCAATTGATCAAATGGAGCTTTCTCCTTCTCGTCATCGTAAATATACCCACAGATCTGACAAATATATCGCATGACAACCTCCTTTCCTCTCTTTAATCATTTGTTATCAACATTTACTATAACATATAAATCTTCCCATTAATATAGAATATTGAAAATTTGACCTCTTGGGGACGGGTGTCCCACCTAATCCAGAATCTTTCCGTCTCTTGAAATCGTTACAACCTGCCAGGGGATAAATTTTCCACTGTTTTTAAGGGCATTTTCCGCGGCTCGCTGTAACCCGCCGCAACAGGGGACTTCCATTCTTACTATGGTTAAGCCGGCGATGTCGTTGTTTGAGATTATTTCAGTAAGCTTTTCCGTATAATCTCCCTCATCCAGCTTGGGGCATCCGATCATGGTAACCTTACCCTTCATGAAGTCTTCATGCATGTTGGCATAGGCGTAGGCTGTACAATCCGCTGCTATAAGAAGCTTGGCTCCGTTATAGAAGGGCGCCCGGGTGGGAAGAAGCTTAATCTGGCAGGGCCACTGTCCAAGTCTTGACACAGGTTTCCCATATATGGCATTCTGTTGTGATGCATCATTCTCTGTGTTTTCATTATTCTTAAGCTGCATAAATCTGGATCCCGGACATCCGTGACCCGCTGCATGCTGTTCCATTTCTTTCATCATTTTCTTCTCCTGTGCCTCCTTTACCGCTGCCTCGTCATAGGACGGAGCTTCTCTTTCTTCAAATGTAATGGCTCCTGTGGGACATCCCGGCAGGCAGTCTCCGAATCCGTCACAGAAATTCTCCCGTACCAGCTTTGCTTTCCCGTCAACGATATCAATAGCTCCTTCATGGCAGGCCTCAGCGCAGATACCGCAGCCGTTACATTTTTCTTCATCAATATGGATAATCTTTCTGATCATAAACAGCACCCCTTTCTTTTGACCTTATAATAAATCCTATTTTTATATTAATATGTTGCGTGCGCAACATACACTTCATATTATTTAAAGGATAATCATATCAGAAAGCAGACAGGAGACTTGAGTTTCAAGTCTCTCCCACAAATGACAGGAGGTATTATATGGGATATGAATTATTAAGGAGTGAGATGGATGAGATATTCTCCAGACTCACGACGCACTACGACGTCTACGCCCCGGTACTTAAAAAGGGCGAAGGCACATTTTCGGACACGGACGTGATCCGCTACGACACAGTCCACAGTCTTGACGAGATCGAGTGGGAGAGGAGGTCTGATTATTCCTTTAAGGAAGTGCTCTTCCCCGTAAATGAGACTCTCTTCTACTTTACTGAAGATGAGACCACAGTGCCCAAGGCACCTGAGAAGGGACGGATTATTTTCCTTCGTTCCTGCGACATCCATGCCGTTAAAAGGCTGGATCAGATATATCTTAAGAATGGTTTTGAAGACTTCTATTACGCCCGCATCCGCGAGAAGACCCTCTTCTTCCTTATGGGCTGCCCCGGGGACTGCGACGGCGGTTTCTGCGCCGGCATGGGAACCAACACCACAAAAGATTATGACATGTACATCAAGCTCGCCGGTGATAAGGTTTACACGGATATTAAAAACCCACAGTTTACCCAGTGCTTTGACAAGTTTAATAAGGCTGATGTAACTCCGGATTTCGTGTCCGAGAACAAAGAGCAGGTTACCCTTCCCACCAATCTGCCAAAGGATGTTATAGACAACCCCATCTGGAAGGACTACGGCAGCAGATGCATCACCTGCGGACGTTGCAATTTTGCCTGTCCTACCTGCACCTGCTTCTCCATGCAGGATATCTTTTATAAGGATAATGAAAATACCGGCGAGCGCCGCAGAGTCTGGGCTTCCTGTCAGGTTGACGGCTACACTGACATTGCCGGAGGCCATAATTTCAGAGATGATAAAGGCTCTCGTATGCGCTTTAAGGTAATGCATAAAATCTATGATTTCGAAAAACGCTTTGGCTATCCCATGTGCGTAGGCTGCGGCAGATGCGATACAATTTGTCCGGAGTATATCTCCTACAAAAATATCGTTAACCGCCTGGCAGATGAATACAACGAAAAGGAGGGCAAATAATATGAAGAACGAATATTTACCTTTCCTCTCTGAGATAAAAGAAGTTATTAAACATACAGACTTGGAATATACCTTCCGAATGACTTACTCGGGCGACGTTAAACCCGGACAGTTTTTTGAGATATCAATCCCCAAATTCGGTGAAGCCCCCATATCAGTAAGCGGAATCGGAGATGGTCTGGTTGATTTTACAATTCGCCGCGTAGGTAAGGTTACCGGCGAGGTATTTGAGAACTACGTAGGGGATAAGCTCTTCATCCGCGGTCCCTACGGAAACGGCTTTGACATTGATAACTACCGAAACAAGGAGCTTGTGATAATAGGCGGCGGAACCGGAGTATCACCCATGAGAGGCGTGATAGATCATTTTGCCAAGCATCCGGACGAAGCCATAAGCACCACCCTTATAGCAGGTTTTAAGAGCCCGGATGACGTACTATTTAAAGCGGACTTCGAAGAATGGAAGAAAACAATAAATGTAATAAAGACTGTAGATAATGCACCGGATGGATACGTCGGCCCGGTAGGAATGGTTACCAAGTACATCCCGGACCTTAAGTTTAGGGATATGGAAAATGCCGTGTTTATCTGCGTTGGTCCTCCTGTAATGATTAAGTTCACCATAATGGAGATTCAAAAACTGGGAATACGTGATGAACAAATCTGGACATCCTATGAACGTAAAATGTGCTGCGGCTTAGGTAAGTGCGGCCACTGCAAGATGGATGACAAGTATGTCTGCCTCGACGGCCCTGTATTTAACTACACAGAAGCCAAAGAGATATTCGACTAAGGGGGTGCCAATATATGTCTTTAGATATTAATACAAAAAAAGCAAAAAAAAATGCATGGAGAATCTCAAAAGAGCGTGGAATGGGGGCATCCAGGATCAGAATCCCCGGAGGCTACTGTGACGCCGATATTTTAGGCCTGGTCTCTGAGATTGCCAAAGAATACGGTAACGGATATGTTCACCTCACCACCAGACAGGGGTTTGAAATTGAGGGAATACATTTAGAGGACATGGAGGCTGTTAATGCGAGGCTTCAGCCCATCATAGAAAAAAGCGGGGTTAACCAGAACCCGGAGGATAAGGACAAGGGCTATACTGCATCAGGCACAAGAAATGTATCCGCCTGTATCGGTAACAACGTATGTCCCTTTGCCAATTACAATACATCTGAACTGGCAAGGCGCATTGACAAGGAGATCTTCCCCAACGACCTGCACTTTAAGGTGGCCTGCACAGGATGCTCCAATGACTGCGCCAAGGTTCGTATGCATGACTTCGGCATAATCGGAATGACAAAGCCGGAGTATGACCCCTCCCGCTGCGTAAGCTGCAATGCCTGTATCAAGGGTTGTAACTCCCTGTCCGTAGGCGCTTTGTCCATGGAGAATTACAAGATAGTCCGTAACACAGAAAAATGTATCGGCTGCGGAGTCTGCATTACCAAATGTCCTACAAGGGCCTGGACAAGAAGCAAACAAAAATACTATAAGCTTACCATCATGGGACGTACCGGCAAAAAGAATCCCAGACTGGGACAAGACTTCCTAATCTGGGCTGATGAAGAGTCTATTGTAAAGATAATCAAGAATACCTACGCCTTCGTGGAGGAATTCATCTCCCCTGATGCACCGGCTCGTAAGGAGCATATCGGCTACATCATCGACCGTGTAGGCTTCGAAAAATTCAAAGAATATGCCCTAAAGGATGTGGAACTTCTTCCCGAAACAAAGATGAACACCAACGTCTACTGGGACGGAATACATTTCTCATAAGAACTTGAACATCTTTTTGTCAAAATCGATAATACCTTCTGATTTCATATTGGCAAGCTCTCTGGATACGGCAGTCCTGTCTGCCACCAGGTAGTTTGCCAATTCTGCTCTTCCTAAGGGAATCTCAAAATACTCGCCCTCCTGTTTCTCGGACTGGAGGGAAAGATACTGCATAATCTTCTCCCTAAGAGAACGTTTGGCCACTACTTCAATCTTCTCCATAAGAGATCTGTTCTTATTAGCCATGGAAACCACCATGTTCCGAATCAACCTGTGGTGAAACTCGCAGGAATTGGAGCATACATGCATTACCTTCTCAAAGGGCAGAAAGATCATTACCGTATCCTCTGCTGCCATAAAGGAAACCTTGGTAGATGAATCGCTGCCACAGGCAAATGTCTCTCCCATTATCTCATTGTCCTTCATTCTTACAACAACGGTTCCGTTTCCCCAGACGTCTTCGTTTATCATATCAACCACACCTGATTGAACGATTCCCACACTGCGGACAAAATCTTCCTCAACGGATATGAATTCACCCTTCTTGTATTTTTTCTCGTATGCCCCTATGCATTTAAGCATGGCTTTAATGTTGGTATGCTCTATTCCTTCAAAGAGAGTGCATGCGCCTAACCCTTCTAAATTCAGTGTTTTTGAGTTCGCCATCTATATAACCCCCTTCTACTTCGATATTTTCATTATAATAAGAAAATGTTGCACAGGCAACATAATAATGCTTCCCTTCCCCTTACAATATGACTATCAAAAGCAATCCGAACTTAAGGAATTATGAAAGGAGCAATAAAATGTCAGAGAATATGTTTTGTTTTCAGTGTGAGCAAACCGCAGGATGTAAGGGATGTACCGGCAAGGCCGGCGTATGCGGTAAAACAGCCGATGTGGCAAAGGCACAAGATGACCTTACGGGGGCTTTGATCGGACTCTCCCGAGCTGTAACAGTCGGTAAGGTAAAGGCCACAGGTAAGACAACAAAGCTGGTTATTAAAGGCTTGTTTGCCACCATTACAAATGTTAATTTCGATAAAGATGACATAAAGAATATTACCCATGAGGTTCATAAGGAAAATGCCGGAGCAGCACCCGACTATGACATGAATAAGGTCTGGGATGGAAATGAGGATATCCGTTCCCTAAAGTCCCTTATACTCTTCGGGATCAGAGGTGTGGCTGCATACGCATACCACGCTGATGTCTTGGGATATTCAAATGATGAATTAAATGAATTCTTCTATAAGGCCTTGTCTGCAATAGGTGAGGATAAGTGGGGTATGGATGAGCTTCTTCCCATCGTTCTTGAGGTGGGGGAGAAGAACCTGACATGCATGGCTCTTCTTGATGAGGCCAACACCAAGACCTTCGGAATCCCGGCACCGGCAAAGGTTTCCTTAAAAGTAGAGAAGGGACCCTTTATAGTTGTAACCGGTCACGACCTTTTAGACCTTAAAGAACTCTTAGAGCAGACTAAGGATAAGGGAATCAACATCTACACCCACGGCGAGATGCTTCCGGCCCACGCTTATCCCGAATTAAACAAATATCCTCATCTTAAGGGTAACTACGGCGGAGCATGGCAGAATCAGCAGAAGGAATTCGAAAATCTCCCCGCACCGATTCTTTGGACTACTAACTGCCTTATGCCTCCTAAGGATTCTTACTCCGACAGGGTATTTACAACAGAGGTTGTGGGATATCCGGGAACCACCCATCTGGAAAGCAGGGATTTTACACCTGTTATAAATAAGGCATTGGAGCTTGGCGGATTTAGCGAAGATAAAGAATTTAGCGGAATTAACGGCGGAACCACTCTCACCACCGGATTTGGCAAAGACACTGTTCTTGGTGTGGCAGATAAGGTTATTGATGCCGTAAAACAGGGTGCGATAAGGCACTTCTTCCTGGTAGCCGGTTGCGACGGTGCAAGAAAAGATCGAAGCTACTATACAGAGTTTGTAAAGAAGGCTCCGGCAGATACAGTTATACTTACTCTTGCATGCGGAAAGTACAGATTTAACGACCTGGATATCGGCGAAATCGGCGGGCTTCCCAGAATCATGGATATGGGACAGTGTAATGACGCATACAGTGCAATACAGGTGGCTGTGGCCTTAGCCAAGGCATTTGACTGTGGGGTAAATGAACTGCCACTTTCCATGGTCCTCTCATGGTACGAGCAGAAAGCAGTGTGTATCCTCCTCACCCTGCTCTACTTAGGAATCGAGAACATTCGGTTAGGACCCACTCTTCCGGCATTTATCTCACCAAATGTATTAAACTTCCTGGTGGAGAAATATAAGATTGCCCCCATTACCACACCGGATGAGGACATCAAGACATTACTTAACAGATGACCTCTTGGGGACGGATATGACAAGGGGACTGTCCCCTTGTCATATTTTCTTTCCGCAAAAATATACTTCCTTCGGTTGGTTATAGCTAAAGCCCTCATGCTCTGCCTTTAGCAGGTCATTGTCAAACACAAGAAAATCCGCATCTTTGCCGACACCGATGGAACCCTTGCGTGCTTCGATCCCGAGCTGCTTTGCTCCGTTTATGGTATAACCCAGGATCATCTCCTCAACGCTCATCCTCTCGCTTTCCGAAGGGAATGCTGTGTCTGTCCTGTGCCACTCATGAGCTTTGGTTTTTTCGGTGATGTTTCGCGTCATGCCGACTTCCATGCCAAGATAAGGATTCCAGGTTTCAAAATCCTCATAATAAATCTCATCACTTGACCAGGTCACGGTAGCGCCGCTGTCCCAAAGAGTTTTACAACGGTACATCTTGTCGGCGCGCTCTTCTCCAAGCAGTTCAACCCAGGTTTTATGAGGATCGCCGCCAATGTTTCCGGCATGCCACCAGGGGGTATAATTCGCATAAACCCCCAGTTTTGCAAAGCGTTCGATATCCCCATCATCCTGAATCTCAAGATGGGCACAAGTGACCTTCACATTATAGTCGTCTTTAAGCTCTTCCCTGGCAAGTTCCACTCCGTCCAGCACGCAGCGTGAAGCAGCTTCCCCCACGGTGTGCAGATGAAGGTCAAAACCCTCCCTGTTTAATTCTTTCAGAACACCTGCTATCTCATATTTATTTAAGGATGTTACTCCTGTCTTCTTCGTGTCTTCATAAGGCATGACCAGTGCAGCAGTTTCTATCTTTAAGGTGCCGTCCATGAACATCTTTAAAGTACGGACCTTTAAATGTTCCGTGTTATATTCAAGGTTGAGGCGTTTAAGCTCAGCAACGGCCTCCTTTATCTGTCCCGGCTGCATGCATACATAACAGCCTTCGATATAAATCGGAAGCTGCCCCTTCCTGTCCATATCCCGAAGCTCTTTGTAGACCCGCTCATGGAACTCATTACAGTCCGGAATCCCGGCATCAAATACTGCGCTCACTCCATTTTTTTCGCAAAAATCAACCCAGCGCACAAGGGCGTCATGTATATTATCAACACTCAGTCCTGCTGCCTCGGCAAAAAGGAACTTCATTATCGTGGATTCATACATATTCCCCGTCACATGACCGTCTTTACGGACATAGTAGCTTAAGCCCGGCGCGATATCAGGGGTGTCGTCAGTGATATGGAACCTTTCCAACAGTTTGGAATTAACCCAGGCACTGTGGCACTCTTCCTCCAGGATAAATATCTCGCCGTCCGGACAGATCCCGTCCAGATCCTCCTTTGTGATATCATCTCCCAGAAGAGATTTCCGCTCCAGCATAAACCGGTATGTCTTTAAGCCGGGATTGGTCCTGACGGTTTCAGCCATTTTCCGGAGGGCCTCCTCTTTACCTCTGCACTCAATATGAACCCCCATATCCATATATTCAAATGCAACACCGAGAGTCACATGGACATGACTGTCAATGATCCCCGGCATAACGAATCTGCCTTCAAGATCCTTTACTTCTCCTTCATAACCGGATATCCCGGACTCATCCCCCACATAGACAAATCTCCCGTCCTTAAGGGCAAGGCAGGAAGCAAAGGAATTATCCCGGTCCGCTGTAAAAATCTTTGCATTTTTAATTACAAGATCTGCTTTCATGTCATTTCCCCCATTTTAAATACATAACGTGTTTTACTTACTCTTCTTCCGGTACTTATAGAATAAATATATCAGACATCAGGCCAAATTACAAAACTTTCCTTGTCAAAGAACTTATGCCTATTGAATAAAACCTTCCAAGGGGAATATAATGAAGTAGACAGGCCGCATCAGGCCAAGCAGGAGGGGGAGTATATGATTAAGAACAGATTGTCAGTTCCGATATTTGCATTAGTTTTGGCGATGTCACTGTGTGGCTGCAAAGTCTCAGGGAGTAAAGCAGCAGGCAGCAACCGGTCCCAGACGGCAGCCGGTTCTTCCCGGGCATCCACCGAGGCTCCTGCCTCTTCTTTCGAATCCCCGTCCAAAGCGAATGGGACTTCCATAGATCCCATAGCCAAAATGGAAAAGATCCGTTCTTCCATCATTGCCAATAAAGATTATTACATGAGTTTAAGCGATGACAATCCAAATACCTGGAGCTTTAAGCGAATGAAGGATCACACGGTTTCAGGCAGCTATGAGACCTTTAAGATTTCCGATTATAACAGCTGCTACGCCGACTTAAATGTTACCGATAAGGACAAGGTTATATATCTTACCTTTGACTGCGGCTATCCCTCGGATCTTACGGTGAAGATATTAGACACACTGAAAGCCCATAATGCAAAAGCCAATTTTTTCGTTACAAAGATGTATCTGGAAGGATGTGGCGATTATGCCCGCAGGATGAAGGCCGAAGGCCATGCGGTATGCAATCATACCGTTCATCATGAGGATCTTAGGGGAAAAAGTGTTGAAAAGGTGGTATCCGAGATCATCGATGCCGCCGAATATTTCTACGAGATCACCGGCTATGAGTTCGATCCTTATTTCAGAACTCCCACCGGCGCATACACAAAGCGCCTGCTCTCCATCGCTCGTGACTGCGGCTATAAGACTGTTTTCTGGAGCATCGCCTACGGCGATTATGACGTAAATAACCAACCCGCCCCGGGCTACGTCCTTAACCACTTTACCACATACCACCACAACGGAGCCATCGCGTTGATGCACAACGCATCCACATCTAACGTAAAGGAGCTGGACGCGGTACTTACCATGCTTGAAGACCAGGGCTACCGTTTTGCATTGTTAAACGAGCTGTGAGTTTCATACTCCATACATATGCTCTACTATAAGCTCTCCGGCAACCTTCTCTCCGAAAAGCTTCTTTACCTGATCTACTGCAGGCCCGCCCTCTTTAAAAAGTCTCTCTGCAAATGCGCGTACTTTTGCCTCTTTAGCGGCCGCGTCGCAGGCAGGAGCCGCCTCCAGCCGGCTTATAAACTCGTATGAATAACTCTCGGCTGTATCGGAAAAACGATAGGAAAGCCGCTTCCCGGTCTTGTGGCATGAGGCCGGATATAATATGTCATCGTACCAATGTGCCTCTTTTGAAGAATAATCCGCCAGATCATTGTCTTTTGCCTTTATCTCATCTAAACGATCCATCAAGTCCTGAGGACAGGGTTCCAGCTGGTCATCATATATTTCAACGAAAAAGGTCTCATTTCCGAAAGCACCTACCCAGTCCATGTTAAAGAGAGGCAGGTCACGCTCAAGGGTTGATAGTACCACTGTCTCCATCTTCATGAGCCCAAGGAGGGCGCTCATCTTCATAATGCATAGATGCCCCACTCCTTCCACCCGGAAGCTCTCAGTATAAAATGTCTTCCCGCCTTTGGAGAGCCTGGCACATTCTCCTATATCATTCTTATTCACGGTAAATGAAGCAGACAGTCTCTCAATAAACCGCTCCCCAAGGTTTAAATACTCCATTTTTCCAACCACATTCCTTTCTGCTGATTATTTCTTCCTGAGATACTTACCGATCTTCTTTGCTACGTACTCCGTATTACCTGTTGCAGAAAAGTACAAAACCATAATGTCACCCTAATCTTTATTATCGCTCTTTAAGTATTTCGCGTCCGGAGCCTTCCTCCAGCATTCCGAAGAAGAATTTCTCCTTCTGGGGAGCGTCAAGGATCCTTACCGGCTTAACCTGGTTAGGTGATGCTCCCTTGTAGATCTTAAATTCTCTCCAGAGAAGGTGGGTCTGCTGCTGCTGGAGCAGTACAACGGGATGTCCGATACTTCGATCATCACGGCAGCCCGCATATTCTTTATTGGCATAGCGGAATTTCTCCTCGAATATCTTCGCATATTCATCCAGCTTCTCTACGGGAAGAGGACGGTCCGGCTCCACGAGAAGTACGTATCTTGCCGGAGAAACATCATAATCAATATAGAGACAATAGTCGTCTATCTCGCATCCTATAGCCTTGGAGAATTCAGACACAGCATTGGTCAGATGCTCTTCAGTAGTCTTCTCTGCAGCCAGGTTAACCATCTGGCTCATACGATAAGCAAATGTAATCTGGGGCGTAGTGTTATGGAAGCCCAGCACACGGATAACGTCTTTGATACGGTATCTGTAGAATCCCGAAAGATTGGTGATAATGATCTCGTATTCCTTACCTTCCTCCAGCTGATCAACTGTCAGGGGATGAAGCTCATCGGCCGTTCCGTCCGTAGGCAGGAACTCAAAGAAACAGCTGTTCATAAGCAGGTCATACTTGGGATCGTTCATGGAGCTGGCTGATGCGAATATTCCCTCAGATGCTGCATATACTGAGTAATCCACGGGAATATCTCCGATAAACTGCTTTACCTTATCGGCATAAACAGCAAAACCGCCGGTTCCGATGGCACTTACGTATGAAAGCTTGGGCCACAATCTGGGAGCGATAGGTGTATCGAAGCCTTCTTCAAAGATCTTACGCAGCTCCGCAGCACGCTCCGGCATCTTCTTAAGGTAGGGACGGAGAGGCTCTAAGTATTCCTCCCCCTTTATCATATCCGGGTTAATGGTTCCGTTTTCTATATCATCACATATCATTTCCCAGTTGTTCTTCATAAAGCTGAGCATATCCGAGATGTTGGTCATAAATGATGACACCATATAGGTCATATCCCGGTCTTCCAGGGCAAATCTGATCTTCATGTACTGCATGTTCATTCCGCCATGGGGGAAAACGATGGGTAAGGGTGAAGTAAGGAAATATGGCATGATACTCTTGAATCTGCTGAGAGTAGAGCCTGATACCGAGCCCTTGGGGGTACCGTCGGCCATCTTACCGGATTCCACTTCCATGGCATTAAGGCCTCTTCCTACGGGAAGACGCTTATGAATTTTCTTGCGATAGTGGCGGTCGGAAAGGGCAAACATTCTGACACCGGAAAAAGTCTGATATACTTCCATTGACTTGCTCGTCAAAGGAATCCTCTTTTGAACACCTACAGAGCCTGAAGTTTCAGCATAATGTGTAACGGGATAAGCGGTGATAAGGTCCTTCTCACCGTTTTTAACCATACGCTCTATATAAGGAGCATAATCATCATATGTGGAGTAAGGAACTTTTTCCTGATATTCCTTGATGGAATGAATGTTGGCAAAATCATATCTTTTGCCGTATTCTGTGTTTTGATTATCCCGAAGGATCTGCATTAAAAGATTTTGATTGGCTTCAAAAGCGTTAAGGCTGTTCTCGTCCATCTGACGAAGGGCCTTATTTCCCTTAGATTCCAAGACCTTAAGCATAGCCCAAGTAACGATACGATTAATTCCCATAATCTATCCCTCCCCAAAAAAATAGCTAGTGTCAAAAATACTACCTCTTTTTTGTTCTAAAACCTTGATTTATCGGGAGTCCAAAAATAAATGAGCATTGACCTCCCTTTATTGGTATAATGTCAGCGACCAAACCTTCATAAACCAAG
>Ga0256404_1005397_pt1 | contig 22663 bp, 23 predicted proteins | sample RumenRJG_01DNA_FD_185990 | JGI IMG/M metagenome (GOLD analysis project Ga0256404, IMG submission 185990) | Bovine rumen microbial communities from Lethbridge, Alberta, Canada - RJG_01 | ecosystem: Host-associated > Mammals > Digestive system > Stomach > Rumen | place: Canada: Alberta | collected...
AAGTAACATTTATAAAAGAAAGGACGGGCGCTTTGAAGGCAGAGTCCATGTCGGATACAAGGCTGACGGTTCAAAAAAGTATAAGTCCGTATATGGCAGAACCCTAACCGATGTAAAGGATAAGATGGCACAGCTTTATTCTGTAAGAACAGAAAAAGCAGTATCAGCAATAAAGCTGACTGTCCGTGAAGCAGCCGAAGAATGGCTTTGTGCAGCGCGTTTGCGTGTAAAAGAATCAAGCTATGCTAATTATGCGAATATATTGAATAAGCATATTCTGCCTGTTCTTGGCGGAGAACTCATTTCAGCTCTAACAGCAAGCAGAATAAATGAATTTATCCATTTTAAGCTGATCAATGGAAGACTAAACGGTAAAGGCGGATTATCGGCTAAATCAGTTCGTGATATTTTGACTGTTTATCGCAGTATTGAGCGATATGCATATCGTGAATACGGAATCCACGAAAGCAATTTCACCATGCCTAAGACAGAACAGCATTATACCGATGTATTGACTACTGTTGAGAGGAGAAGATTGGAAAACTATCTCATAAATAATATGAGCCTTACAAACCTTGCAGTATTATTGTGCCTGTTTACAGGACTGCGTATAGGTGAATTATGCGGTTTGAAATGGGAAGATATTGATTTTTCAGTCTGTACGTTGTCTGTTAAAAGGACTGTTCAGCGTATAACTAAGAATGGAAAATCTCAGGTAATTATTGGTACACCCAAGAGTAGGACCTCAGTCAGAGAAGTTCCGATTCCTGAATTTTTGATGACTCTTTTAAAAGAATACAAGAGCTTTGGAGAATTTTATATAATTACAAATTCAGTCAAACCTACTGAACCTCGCACCATGCAGAACCGATTCAAGTCTGTACTGAAAGCCAGCGATATAAGAAATGTGAATTTTCACTTGCTCAGGCACACGTATGCCTCGGTCTGCATAGAAAAAGGTTTTGATCCTAAAGCTCTCAGCGAACTTCTCGGTCATGCCGATGCATCTATAACGCTTAATCGATATGTCCATTCATCAATGGAGATCAAGAAGAATTATGTAAGTCGCCTTTGTCTGTCAGCGTAAGCTTTAAACCGTCAATCCTTTGTAATATGTTTTCCGATATATGCCTAAAAATAGGCATATATCGGAACGGTTTTAATATATGAGCAGAATTGACGAAAGGGCACACCAATATTACGTTGATATGCCCTTTATTTGTTCCATTAAAAGGATTGCGCATAATCTGACTTAATCCCCATCTCCTGCTTTTTCCTTGATATAGCCTTCCTCAGCTTATGATCCACCTGTGAACTGAGTTTTCGCTGGGACTTGTCATAATCATCGGAGATTAATCGGCTGAGACATACAAGCAAACCAAAAGCAGCACTGGCAAAAGCGTCAGTGCTGCTTTCTTCTGTAACGGCGGTATTGGTATCGCTGACTTTCGATTCAGAAATATCCGACATTTCTTTTGCCGGTTCATCTGATGCCATAGAATCCTCCGGCTCAAAAACTATTTCCGTATCAGGTGCAGTCAACCGCACATTATCAGCCGCTTTAACGATCATATTCTTCACCGACCTGAAATGCTCGTTATCGACCATTGCAGGGAAATCCACCTTTGCAGAGGAATAGAAGTCATGTTTGCTCTGTTCCATATCGCACCAGAGCTTGTACATCTGCTGTATGGAATCATTCTGCGAAAGGCGGAAGAATATCTCATCTACTGTCCGCTTTGTATCTTTGGAAAGATAACCGCAAACCTTTTTTCCTTTTGTGTTTTTAAGCTGTCCGTGGAGTTTTTCCATAAGTCCAACTATTTCAGGATCAATATTATCGTCAGATATGTCACTGGATAACCGCTTCATAAGTCTTTCGCTTTTTTCTTTCAGCAGGTCGCGGATGTCAGTCTGCTGCTGATATAAGTGCTTTAATTCATCGGCATAAATATCATTCATAAAACCGCTGCGTATCTTTTCTATACCGTGTTCCGTAAGAAATCCCTCACGCTCATTGGTCGAATATACGACTATGTGAACGTGGGGATTTGTTTCCTTATCGTGAAATGCGGCGTACCATTTCAGATTTGCCATGTCTATTTTGGACTGCTTCGCTATGTTCGGTATCTGCCGCTTTATGAGTTCTCTCCACGCATTAAGATTATCATATCCCATTTTCTGTGCATCGTCCCTGCGGAGTGAAACAACGTGAGTCCAGACATTTCCTTTGTGCGCTGAAACTTCCTTTGCGACTTTTGAAAGCGATATCGGTTCATCAGTCTGCGAAAACAGTCCGTGTGATCCGAACTTTACAGCACCGGGACGATTTGCAAGATAACCGATATAATTTTTCTTGTTCGCCAGTATATCACTGTTATGCTCGATAGTTTCAGCGACAAACTTAGACGCATTCTTCTGCGTAGGACTGCTTTTGTATTCCTCATAAGCAAAACTATTCTTGCTGTCAGAGAAATCTTTCAGCAAAGAAGAAATAAGCTCCTGCTGTTTTTTTGTAGCAGGAGCTGTTCCGTTATTCTCTTTCACTGTTGCCGCTCCCTCACGGGTAGCAATGTACTTTACATAGTTAGAAAGATTTTTACTGTTGCCGCTTTTGAGGTAGCGGCTCACCACAACTAACCTCGGCAAATCTTACTCCTTCTGAAACTCAACTGCATCTTCGTAACTGATGATACCATTCATGCGGCGAACTTCGTTCACGCACATCGACTGCAGCTGTCTCAAGGTTTCGTCATCAATATCATTTACTGCCGCAAGCATATTTGAAATCTTTCCAAGCTCGACTGCAACTTTGAACATCAGCCGTGATAATCTCTGCTCCGTTCCTGCGATAGTTGCTTTCACTGTTTCTGTTATAAGCGGTGACAAATAGTTCACGGATTTTTCTTCATCGAGGTAACCGATGTAAAAGGAAATTGCTTTCTCTATGAACTCACTTTGTGACTTACAGTTGTCATGTTTGTAATGCGTCCTCACGTTTTCTATCGTCTGCGGATACACCCACAGCGGAAATTTTATTTTGTTGTCAAATGTCATTTTTATGCCTCCGACTCCTAAGTTTTTACCAATAAACAGCCTTTTGCGAAGCTGCAACCCCGAAATTTTCATTGTGCCGGAATTGCAACCCCGAAATGCAAATGCTGTTTTTGCTCAATATGCGGTCGGCTTTGCCGTCCGCTGTGAACGCTGCGACACCGCAGCTTTATCTTGCAACACTTTCGTTACTGTCCCGAAGGCGGTCTGCCCTCGGGATTTTTTGTTGGTCGCTGTTTCCGTATCGGCTTGCTGTCCGAGGTCATCTCTATGTATTCACGGACGTTCTGCGGTACGTTCTTGCTGTAAAGCTGCTCTGTGTATTTATCGATCTCAGCCGTCAGAGTGGTGTTCCGCTGTGCCAGATACATCTCCAGTGCCGATAATTTTTCATCGCTCATTGATAAAATGATCCTGTCTCTCATGTCAGGCTCACCTCCATTTCTTCGTCCTCGGTCTGTTCCTGTTTCCGAAAGAGGGGAGAGTAAAGCTCCTGACCTTGTCCCGATATTATTCCGTATGAAGTTACCATGCCGCCTTTAGCTTCAAGTATACGGCTGCCTATGTCGGCAAGGTTTGCGACTTCAAGTACCTCTATGTCAAAATCCTGCGGCAGTAGCTTTTGAAGATATTTCTTGCCGTAGGAATTCTCGTCACGCGGCAGAGAATCAAATTCAAACTCTGAAAGGCTGTCAATAACTTCTATTGCACCTTCTTCATTCTCAATCTCTCCAAGCTCCATTACTGCTTTCAGCTTTACAAGGTCGGCGTTATCGAGTGCTCCGACCTTTTCGGCAAGTTCGTTCAGCTTTGAGATATTTTCAACGTGATCTATGTAAGGAAGCGGCGACCTCAGTTCGTAAACCTGTTCTTCGGTATAGTCGTCGTTGTAAGGCAGTGTATACCATTGAGCTGTCTTTTCAGTTTCACCGATCAATATCTGAAACTCATTCCGAAGCGGCTTATCAATAGTTATCTTCATGTCAGGCGGCTCATAATCAGAGACCTCGCAGTAATATCCGCCAATAAATGTACCTCTGAACTGTTCCGCAGCAAGCCTGCCTATCGCAGCATTATCAAGATATTCCACAAGTTCGTCGGGACAATTTTCGACTTCGGGTATCATATCGTTGTCGATAACTATTTCGCCAAGCTCTGCGTAGCCCCTGCAGGGATATATCGGGTATGTGTCCTGTCTGTATGTTACAAGTATCACGTCATCGAGGTTATAGTCCTCATGCTCCATAAGAACAGCTTTGAAACCTGCTGTATAGGACGGAGTTAACTGCTCAAGCCGCTGTGCAAGAAAGTTCAGCTTGAACAAATCATCATAGAAGCCACCGTCGCACATTCCTTCAGGAATACGCTCATCATCGATGTTCATATACACGTTGCAGTACTTATTGTCAACACCGAGCCTGTCGAGGATATCGTAAAGCTCCAGCGGCGTTTGTGGTAACTGTACAGTCACGCTATACTTATCATCATATTTATTACGTATTCTCGCTCTCATAATTATCACGCTCCTCCTGTAGTTGTTTCTGTTTCCTGTTCCGTTACTTCCTGCGGATATGTGACCGCATCAAAGGTACACCATGAATTCCAATCGCCGTCCGAGAGAGACCGCCGCTGAACGCAGCCGCCAATAGCAGAAGAGAAAACAACTTCACCACCGCCGACATACACTCCGAAGTCAGTACCGTTAAATACTCCCACGCCCTGTATATCAGGCATGGTATCAATGCTGCCTTGCTCGGTATAGTACATATCAACGACGTCATCGTTGAAGATCTTGTTTTCGTTATCGTAACGCACATACCCCATTATCAATCCCACATTATCGGTGCAGCGGATACGATCTTCGCCCGTGCGCTCACCGAAGCAGTTGTCAGCATATCCCCAGCCCGATTCATAAGCGTTCCTGCACCAAGCGGCGAGGTCGGCGGAGTTTTTAGTTGAGCTGTCCGTGAACATATACTCGTTGATAGTAGAATTCATCACAAGAGTATACGTTCGCTTGAACTCTGTGTAATCAATATCAAGGCTGTAATCAGCGTTGAGACTTTGGATAAGCCGCTCATCGTTCTGTGAGAAATGCCCTGCGTATGCTGTGAAGTCCGCGAGCCTGTTGCCGTCAAAGTACGACATATATATGAGCTGTGCCTTTATTGTCTGTTCTCTTAAGTCTGCCGCTGCCATTGCATAAATTATTGCCTGTCCGTCAGCTTCAACTGCTGAGATGTTTTCCTGTTGTTCGGGCGATAGCTGAGAAATAAAAGCCGCCTCATCAAACTGTAAATCAGTTTCGGGCGGTTCTACGCTTCCTAATGAGATAAATACGATTATCGGGAGCAGTATCAGCATCAACAGTCCGACTAAAATGCTTCCGATCACTATGAGGACAGCGTTTCGTTTCTTCTTATCCGTTGCCGTATCAATGGCTATCATTTTCAGCAGAGCTTTCGCTGCTGTCGCTAATGCTTCACTCATCTACCTCCTGCCTTTCCGAAGAGAGCTTCCTTATATGCAGGCGCATGGACTTGCAGCAGATAACGCTCATTGCCGCAGCGATAAAGACAGGTTCCGCGTTCAGGGTGAGCTATAAGGTCATATTCGGGCTTGAGAAGCTGTACTGTATCCATGAATTCAATCGGCGAGCAGTTGCCTACATTGAAAAAGAAAGTGTGTGTAGGTATACTGAACAGCGGCTTGGTGAACTCCTTGACTTCGGGGATAAGGAAATCGTTGATATTCTGAGAGGCGATAATAAACGAGGATTCCTTTTTGCGGACACGTTTCATTCCGTTTCGGATATATTCAATAGCGGTCATATTTGAAAGGAATAAATACAGCTCGTCTATGGCAGCGACTGTATTTCCCTTGCCGAGAAGCTGCGAACTCATGTAGCTGAGAATGTTAAAAAGGAGCGTTCCCTTTAACTGCTTGTTGGTATCCATGATACCCTTTACGCCGAAGCAGAGGAAGTCTCCGTCCTTTATGTTGGTATGACCGCAGAAATACTGAGCCTCAGCTCCCTTGCACATACTGTAAATGCCGAGGCAGATATTCTGGAGCGTTTCTTCGGTATAGAGGTTCCTTTTCTCTCTGTCATAAGCCTTGTACTCCTTTTCCGTCAGCTCATAGAGGTCAGCCATTGTCGGGTAGTCGGCGGCAGTCAGTTTGGAATAATCCGTGCTGTCATCAATGCCAAAGCGATTGTACAGCTTAATGAGCATTATCTCTATGGTGTCGATCTCACTGTCGGAAAAGTCCTTGTAGGCTCTGAAAAAGTCCTTTAAATAGCTGATGTGCTGACTAAGTCTTGTTACCCTGCGGAAGGTATCGGGAGCATCATCGCTCCTGGCTTCACCGAAGGACTTTGGTTCAAGGGGATTAATCATGTATTCTCCCGACATCATGTCGATATATGTTCCGCCGAGATTATTGCATAAGTCCTCATATTCTGATTCGGGATCAAGGCAGATAACACTCTTTCCCGACTCACGCATATTACAAAGCAGCAGCTTCATCAGGTAGCTCTTGCCCTGTCCGCTGTTGCCGAGAATAAGGATATTACTGTTGGTCTTGTCATCGGTACGCTTGTCAAAGTCAACAAGAATGTTCGCACCGAACTTATCACGTCCTATATAGAAGCCGTTGGAGTCGGTCTTGCCGCTGTAATTCAGCGGATACAGATTTCCTGCCGAGCTTGACGGCAGCACACGTTCATACTGCGCTCCGAATACATTATTGCCGCAGGGGAGAACCGAGAGAAAGCCCTCTTTCTGCCTGAGAAGCAGCTTATCGACAGATATCTTTGAGCGCGTAAGCTCCATTTGTATATCCGCCTGAAGCTCACGCAGCTTTTCCTCGGTGTCAGCTTTCAGCTCAATAAACACCGCCGTATGCAGAAGCGTTTCTCTGTCGCGTTTAAGCTCCGCAAGCAGATTGACGATATCGTTCATATTTTCCTCTGCCTTGACAGTCTCATTGATATCGTTTGTTGTGGACATCATGGTATTCTTACGCATAGCCTGCTGCATTATCTTCTTCTGCTCCATAGCAGTAACAAGCCTGTTATGGATACGAAGCGTAACGTCGCTTCTGTCTGCAAGATGTGCGAGCAGAGCTGTTTCCTCGGTGTTTGGCGGATACTCGGTTATCGCCCATATGCTCTTGTAATAATTACCGCAAATGTAGTGGTCGGTATAGAACTTGACCGTACCGGGGAGCGTCCTGTCAAAGAAGTCCTTAGTCGCTATGACTTCAAGCTGCTCAGGGGTAAGCTGTTTTCTGCACTTGAATATTTTTCTGAGTAGGTTTTTAATTATTCCCATCTGCATTCTCCTTTACATATTCCTCACCCTCGATATCGGGGAGGATGTCCGCTGCTATACTCGTTCCGAAGTACAGACCAAGCATTCGCTTTATCTCAGGCTTTTCAAGTCTGTGAGCCATAAAGCCGTGATCTGATATTGCTTTGCTTATACGGTTTATGAGGCTGAATACCTGTTCTTCCTTTTCCTTTCGGAAACGGTATATGAACAGGAACTCTCTTGCAGAGGACATTCCCACTTGAACCTCGTCAAGAAATTCAAGGTCTGCCGCAAGCAGCTTTCTTACAGCCTGATTTTTTTCAACTGCAAGCCTTTTCCTGACATAAGCCTTGTTATCGTCGAAGCATTCGCAGCTATCGAGCGCCATTATTTCAAGCTCAGGAACTACACTCAGCACCATTGCGAGGTCGTGCATTTTGTTTGCGATAACTTCGGGCGGAAGTACAGATATATTTGTAGGCTCGACATGATAAAAGATGAATTCATATTTATCAGTCTTAACGCCATATTTTGTGAATGTCTGAAAGCCTATGAGCCTTTGCAGACTGTTCTTACTTTTCTTTTTTTCCATTATCTTCTCCTATCTGCCAGCGGAACTTCTGCTGTGTAGTGCAGAAGAACCTTACGGCGTTTATCATATAGTCAAGAATAGCAGTGTCCTCAGCTCTGAGCGTAAGAAACGCATAACAGGCGGTCAGTGCCAGCGGCACAGGAGTCCACAGCTTTGCAAAGAGCATTACCGAAACAATAATGCCCGTGCAGATAATAATAAAATCCCGAACATTCCAGAACCACAGCTTTACCGTTGCCTTGAGATTTTCGGGATAGATGTATATTTTCATAAATACCTCCCAACAAAAAGAAGATATGCGCTTTTCAGCGACATATCTTCTCTAAATTAGATTTTTTCAACTTTACTATTCATTATTCGCTCAACAGGCATAGTAATTGAAATGTCATGAATATCTCCTATATGTAGTTCAAAATGATCAAGATGTTCGGGATTCTCAACACGAAGTCTATATTCCTTTTGATATGAATAACAATCACGTTTATAAAATACTGCTGTAACCTCTTTTCCTGTTCTTAAGCTATCCCATAAAGGGTTTATAGTATTTTCATTTGGCGAATAATACTTCACAAAATTTCCTTGAATATCCACTCCTTGTTTTTGAGCAGCTAAAACAATTCTTTTTTTCAATTCGTATGTGTCTTTAATAATCAATGCGGTATCATATTGATTTTTCCATAATTTATAATGTTCCTCTGAAAAATTAAACGGAACATCTTTTATACCAAACATACAGTAAACAAAATCATCTTCTGTTGTGGTAGGCATTATAGTATGATTAAAGTTTTGTGAGCAATTATCAATTACAATTTGCCCATTATTAAAATATAGCCTTCCTTCATTAGGATCACCTATATTTTCATCTCCGCTTTCTTCGTAAAGATCCCTATATATTTTCATACTATTCATATATATTAAGCCTTTTTGGGTTGACTCAATAATATCCTTGTTTTGAAATTTTATTAAAGGTTGTCCAGCAACGGTTATATTCATAGTACTTCTCCCATTCATATTTTAAACTATTGTACTCTCTTATTCTACTTCTGTCAAGGCTTTTATTTCTTTCCTATGGCGCGAATTACTCTTGAACTCATAGAAACCGTACTGCTTATACTCATCATATTGACCTTAACGCTTGTATCGAGTCCATACATCTGTGCGATCCGCGGTACTTCTCCTGCGGAAAGGCAAATGCCAGCCGCAAGTATGGGATGCTCTGAAAATGTCAGCAAACCTAAGTAAAGGATAGTGGTCTGTAAAAACGCTGTAAGGCAAGTGGCGATGACCTGCTTGCACCAACTTGTAAAGCCGTCCGTATATCCTCTTGGAACGCTGAACATATACAGACTGCCGACTGCTATCTGACACAGCAGTATGCCGCCGCGTTTGATGTTGGCAAATACTGTCTTTATAACGCAGTAGCCGAAAAGTATAATAAAAAACAGACTTGAAAGCGAGGTATCAGCTTTCAGCGCCGTTATAACTTCAAGTCCGGAATCTGTAAGCGATACCGTTCTGTTCTGAATAAGTGAGCCTATAAGGTCAGTCGCAAAGGTATGCTGCAGCGATATGCAAAACGAGTACAACCGCTGTGGCACAACTGTTATGAGACTGCAAGCAAAGAAGCCTTTCAATACATTAAGGCACGTCCCTTTAATGTTTGCCTGACCATTTTCATATCCTACGGCTGTATCGAATATTGCAACTATTAGTCCGCAGACAAATAGTCCCCACCCTATATAGTGGAATAAGGAAATAAAGGCGTTTATCCATCCGAGGTCAAATATATCGGCAGAAGTCTCATTTATCCATGTGAATATATCAGCTATCGCGTCATAGATCATGATAAATATGCAGTTGAAAATGACATCGAATATCATTCTTGCCGCATCTTCTGTGACTACACCAACTGTATTGCTCCATGCATCAGCAACGCCGCCGCTTATCCAATTGATAACGTCACCAACCCAGTCAAACACGCTATATCACCTCGATTCTGTATAGATTTGAGGAAGTGCCGCCGTTGTCGCGTTTGCGCTGCTCTATGATAAGTAGCTTCTTTCCCTCCAATCGCTTTATTGCCTGATTTACAGTTGACCTGTGCATATTCACAGCTTTTGCTATTGTTGTTTGCGAGGGGAAGCATTCTCCCTGTTTATTTGCTCTGCTGCATAGGTACTGATACACGTTTATCTCCGTTGAAGAAAGCTTCAGCTTATATATCTTCTCAGGTACTATCATTCTTATCACCGACCTTTTTTGTCTTAACTTTTGGTTTTGTTTCCTGCATATCGGGGAAATCATATTCCTCAGCAGGAGGTGCTTTCTTTTTCTGCGGATACTTCTGTTCGACTGCCTTGAAAAGCTCATCACGGGACATATATGCCACTGTTCTTGCTCCCTTGTCTGGCAGGAGAAAGGGTTCTTCAAAGCTTATACCCCATTTGAAATACAGCTTCAGCGGAGATATCATCGGATGCGTTCCGGTTTTCATAACGATGAACTGTCCTTTCGACATTGATTTCAGCTCGTCCACCGTCATAAGCGGTCTGCCTATCATCTGTAAGGACTGTGATTTTTCTTTTCCTGTCGATACCGAACCACATTGTATTGTTTGCTCTCCAAGTGCTTTCGATAGCACTTCCGCTGATTGTGAGTTCGGAGCAAAGCCACCGAAAACAGTGAGCTGAGTGTTATCCGTGATTATCTCCATGCCCTCTTTTCCGTATTTCTGTTCAAGCTGTGCAAAACTCTGTATTATCGCAACTATGGATATTTTTCTGCTTCGTCCTGCGGAGAACATGGCTTCGATACCCTCTATTTTCGGGAAAGTGCCCATTTCATCAAGATAGAACATAACTCGGTTATCAAGCGTTCCGCCTTTCTCATCTGCGATAACAAGTATCTCACGGTATAACTGCTGTACAAGCAGTGAAACCATGAAATATTTACTGGTATCTTCTTCTGGGAGTATGATAAAAATCGCTGACTTCTCCGAGCAGAACTTCTCCGCATCAATAGCCGTCCCGAAACAGAGAAGCTGCTCCATTTCGCTGTCGAGGAAGTTATTTAATCTTGACAATGCCGTACTCATAACTGACAGCATCGCTTGATCTGCGGTATTGAGTGCAGCTCCTGCGAGCCACTTTGCTTTATGATCGCTGGGCAGCCTATCCATAAGCTTTGCAAAGTACATAGCGTACTTGTCCTTTGAATTTTTAGGTGCAGACTTCTCAATCAATTCCTGTATGAGCTTAAAAACTGAAACTATGTGTCTTTCATTCTTCTCACCGAACTCTGCTAAAAGCAGTATTATCGAACTTAACACACCCTCGGCAGAGTCGTAAAAGTAAGCATTCTGACCGTAGCTTGCACTGTCACCGCCGCCGATGTTTATTATGGTTTTCGCTGTTATCTTTGCATATTTTTCGGCTTTTGCCTTAGCCGATAGGTTGCTTTTATCCGCAAGGTATATGTCCATGTACTTGTTCACAAGGTGAAGGATATTGTTTTCATCGCTTCTTGTGGGATTTCTCAGGTCAAGCACTGAAACATTGTAACCGTAGTATTTCTTGGCTATTTCTCCGTAGTTTCGAGCTACATCTCCCTTAGTATCGCTGTTAATGAATGACATTCCGCTTGCACAGCAGAACTCGATATTCGGATACAGGAAAAAGGCGGTTTTGCCCACGCCCGCAGCTCCTATCATTAGCGTATGAACGTCGCCTGTATCAACAAGTGCAGTTGTATTAGTCTTTCCACGGCAGCCGATAACAGTTCCCTGAATTGTCGGGAGTGCTTCTCCCTTGCGCCATTTCTGAGGCTCGAATGGCAGAAAGGAAAAGGTCTGCCTTATCTCGGACTTTGTAGCCCACCGAGCCGTCCCATACTGTCCGTCGCCGACTTTCTTTGACTTTATCCCGTTTATGCTCTTGTTATCAAGAACATTGGCAAGGATTATAAAGCCGATAAAAGCAGCAGACAGCAGTATTAAAATAACTATCTGTTTTTCATTCAAATTCATTCCTCCATATATTCTTTCTTTTGCTATTAATAATAAAATAAACTGGTATATTCAAAGCCTGTTGTCCTCGACAACAGGGGGTGTTGTCTTAGCCGAAAGACAGAACCGCTTCGATTTCCTCTGATTCTTCAGCGTTCTGCTCCTGTTCGTGTGCCATGTGGCATTCTTCTACAGCAATTCTCATAGCCGAGTCCGCAAGCTGATACAGCAGTTTCGCCGTCTGGACAGACTGCTCCCTTGTGCGTGCCGTCTGTCGAAAATCGCTCTCCACTGCCTTGAAAATATTGCTCATATCGCACCGTTTTTGCTCGATTTTGCCCTTATCGGTATATGCCCTATACTCTTCCCTCAACTTCGCACAAAGCCTCTTAAAATCGCTGTTATACGCCGCCTGCTGCAAATAGAAAACCGAGCCTGTTATTGCAAGCTCGGTCATAAAAATATTGTCGCCGCTTTTATACGCCTTTCGGAGTTCATTCATAAAGCCGTAGGGGTTAAAGCTCAGTTCTCTGAGGCTTTTGGCTATCTCATAATACTTGTTTTTTCGGAAATGCGGAACGGCAGGGAGCGCGTCCTCACCGTTTACAGCCTTGAGCTGTTCATTCCAGTCCTTGTATTCGGGAGCGCAACGCTGTATATCGGTATATCCTTTACTTGTGAGTATATCTCTGAGCCTTTCATATCCGTCGATACCGCCCTCGTCATTATCAGTACAGAAGCATACCTGCCGTAAATTATCATGTGTTTCAAGCGCACCTATCAGCGGATGCTCATACACGCCATTTAGCGTTATGTAGCTGTGTTCCTGCCAGTTATCAGGATACAGCGTTATGAAGGACAAAAGGTCAATAGGAGCTTCAAAGACATACAGTCTGTTTGACGTACCGAAGTGTCCGAAGCTGTATCTTGTATCAGAGCCTTCCACAGTTATACGGAACGAATTTCCGTAAGTGGAAGTAGAGCGTTTGCTTGCCTGTCGGGGAATGCCGTTCTCGTCAACTCCCACGAACACCACGTTGTGATGCTCCTTATCCTCATAGAGCGTATGAGCTCTTGCAAAATGAGAGATAATCTCAGGCATAATATGCCGCTGCTTTATGAGGTAAGCATACACCCTGTGCATATCCTCGTTTGCTTCGGGGAGTTCAAATTCTCTTTTCTTTTCCGTATTTTCCTGTCGTGGCGGAGGACTGTGCTGCTGCGGCTCTACCGAATATCCGAGCAGGCTTTGCACAGCGTCAGCGAAGCTCATCCCGTAAAAATACTGCATGAACTTTATAGCTCCGCCGCCTGTCTGATTCTTATGGTCGAACCAACGGTTGCCCGACATTGTAATGCTGTCATGCTTTCCACCGCCGTCGGTATATATGAGCTTGTACTCGCGCCCTGCACGTTCAAGCTTCTCGCCGCGCATACGCAGAAATTCGGCAAGTTCTACGTTGTTGGCGGTTTGCTTTTGTTCTTCTGTAAATGGTATGTATCGCATTTGAACTTCCTCATATATTAACGATACTCCATATATACATCGGAGCGGTGAGTGAGAAAAGCAGACATCCAAAGATTATAGCTATCGGAGTCCATTCAAGCTGGTTTCTCTTGCGATATTCAAGGTACATAATACCGATATTAACAAACAGAAGTATTGCCAGTATCACGTCGATAACAGGAAATATAACGTTATTGGTGACTGTCTTGATCTGTCCCTTTGCCTGATTCCATGTGCTTTCAACTGCTCCTGCAACATCACCCTCGGCGTGGGCGTTCATAACAGCAAAATTCATAAATGTCATTACCGCCGCAAGCTCACAGGCGAGTGCTCTTTTAACGTTTTTCTTCAATATATCAGCCTCCGTTCATCTCAATAAGTCTGCCCGTAAGAACAGTCCTTGCATTTTTAAATTCATAACTGCACGTAGACAGGGATATGAACCTGTCATTGTCAGTGTATTCTATATCTCTCAGCACAGCTGATTTTTCGCATATATGCGGTATCCATTCTGATATCGGAGTATTGCCGTCATACAGCTCATCGTTACTGTCGGTCTTAGCGCATGAGAAGAAGTCTATGCGGTATACTGTTTTGGGAGTGGCGAGCCAGCCGTATCTGTGGCTTTCAAAGTAGCTGCTGTCCACGAAATTCAGCACTCCTGCAAACAGTGTACCGTTTTTCATGCTGTGACCGTAAAGGATATTCACAGGATTCATGAAGCGGTTTTCGCAGCGGCAGTCGAGAAATATCGCGCCCGCACTAAGGCTGCTGCCGTCATAGGCGTGAGTAAGGTAATATTCGTTATCCCTACCATGAGTAACAGGATAGGATATGTTTGTATTCGGTATGTACAGCCAACCGATAGCATCTGGATAGGCATCATTCAGTGACTGCGCCGACTCTATAAGGCTCTGACGCACCTCGTCGGGGATAGTATCCGAAGCAGTAACAGGAGCTTCATTTGCTGTTGTATAGCTGACGTTTACAGCTGTTGTTTCTGCCGCAGTTGTCTCCATAATGTCATCGGTTATCTCGTCAAGAGTTCCCTCCGAAACCATTATCGGTCTGAACGGCAGCAGATCGTTCTCAGCCTTTTCCTGTGCAATATCGTCCTTGAAATAGAAGTAGAAGCCTCCTAAGAGGAGGGCGGCTGAAACAGCCGCCGCTATGCGAAGTATGTTTTTCTTATTCATTCTCTGCGCCCTCAACGAAGTCGGGACAAAGGTCGGAATACTCGTCATGAATCGTTTTTTCCTTTGTCATTTTTCTGTATTTGTATGACACATAGAAAACGCCGCAAAGACCTACAATTATCATTGCAAGTCCCAGCGGACTTCTTCCTGCATCACCTGTGGGCGGAGGAGTGATAGGCTTATCAACTGCCTTATCGATCATAGTTATGCAAGGAATGCCGTCTGCATTGTAAGCATTGGACTTTACACCGTCAACAGTAACAACGCCATATTCGTCGATAGTGAAGCTAATGTCGGTAGCTATAACATATCCGTCAGGTGCGGCGATTTCTTTGAGTGTGTATCCGCCGCTGGGAATATTGGATATAACGTGTGCTGTATCAGTTGAAGTCCACTCGTCGATAACATTGCCGTCTGTGTCTATGAGCTGCATTTTTGCGCCTTTGAGTTCCTTGCCGTAAATATCAGTTTTGCTTATAGAAACGGAAACAGGACGGTTTTCGGCGGTTATCTCCACAACATCTCCGTCCTCAAAAATGTTGACTTCATACTGCTTGTCTGATAAAATATATCCTGTGGGAGCAGCGATCTCCTTGACGATGTACTCGCCATAGGGAATGTCAGAGAAGCTAAACTTTCCGTCCTTGTCTGATTCAGTCGTCAGCAATACATTTTCAGCGGTAAACTCTGTTGTATCTGTCTTGAATAGTCCGAATACAGCCTTTTCGAGAGGCTCATTCTTCTCATTGACCTTTTTGCCTGATACATTGCCGCGCTTGATGCTATTTACGAAAGTGCCACAGTCGATGTCAACCGTGGTCTGCTCCTGTCCCATGTATTCAAAGTTTACAAGATACTTCTCGCCGTTGAGCATATAGCTGTCATCGGTTGAGATTTCTTCAACGTAATATTTTGCAAAAGGTAGCTTTTCCTCAAAGTGTGCAGTCATGTCCTCGCCAAGAGTTACAGTTGAAACCAAGCCGTTTTCGGGAATAATAGTACCGTCAGCAGCAGTAATATCTTCGGCAGCGTACAGTCCGAATGTGACGTTCTTGTACTCGTCCTTATTGCCGATATCAAACTGTTCATCATGCTCCATGTATTTTTCAAGGTGAATATCAACGCCCTGATAATCGTTGTTGAAGCTGCTGTTTATCGCATCGGTGACTGCAACTTCCTGTCCTGCATAGCTGAGTTCTACAGTTTTAACCTCGTCATTAAGAACGTAGCCGTAAGGTGCAGAAATCTCCTTTATTTCGTACTTGCCGAGGTACAGAGGAGCAGTCTCCGCATAGCCGTTTTCGTCAGTGATAAGGTCAACAACTACGTCACCGCTGCTTGCTCTGAGAGTGCCGTCTGCGGTATAGATATCTTCGGCGGCTCTGACTTCAAACTCAGCTCCGCTAAGACCGCTTTCCTCGAAAACAGGAGTATACTTATCGTCCGCAGCAGTTACGCTCTTGAAGATTTCGCCGCGCTTGGAAACTGATATTTTTCCTTTCTGCGGAGTGTCATATTTCTCGACCTCGATAGTCTTTTCAGAGCCGTCAACTGTGAAAGGAACAGGCTCGTTATCGAGAAAATATCCTGTCGGAGCTTTCACCTCATGAAGCTCATACTCACCGTAGGCAAGCTCTTTCGGGAGCATTAATGTACCGCTCTCGTTGGTATAGAAGGTGTCGAGAGTTGTTTCTTCGGGATAGCTAATTGTCTGTGAAATGTATTCGCCGCAGTCAACGCTCCATATTTTGAAACCAACGCCCGAAACAGGGATCACTTTGCCTGTCTCAGCATCCTTTTTCGCTACCCGTATATTTGCGGAGATAACTGCATCATTGAGGATATACTGATATGTCTTACCGTTTTTGTCGATGATAACATCGAAGTCCTCTATATACTCCGTATTTTTCCAACCTGTCACCTGATGAACAGTATATGTGCCATAGGGAAGTGATTTCGTCTGAGCAAAGCCGTTTTCATCTGTAGTAAGGCGGTCACGCTCGGTTTCCTTAGCGTTATCGAAGCTGCCTGCACTCTTGAGGAAAACTTCAAATTCCGCATTGCTTTCGGGAGTATCAATTCCTGTTGTGCCGTCATCGCTGTGCTTGATGAGAGCAATTCTACCCTTTATAACGTCCTCGGTAACAGTAAGTGAGATAGGATTTACCTCAACTGTATAATTCTGAGGCTCGGCACCGACCTTATAAATGGTATCGTTGAGCTGATAGCCCTGTGAAGGTGTAAGCTCCTGAAGCGTATAGCTGCCGCAGATGAATTCGTCAGTAATGAAGTGACCATTTTCGTCTGTTGTATATGTGGCAATTCTTTCGCCGTCACGGTAAAGTCCGTAGGTTGCGCCTGACAGTGTTGCATCGCCCTGTGCAGTGATGTTTTCGCTGTCGGTCTTTTTTACTTCTGCTTTGAACTTCTTGAGGCGGTTTTCAAACTTCACGCCAACAGTAATGTCAGCATTTCCGCTTGTAAGAGTTACGTCCTGCGGCTTGGGGACTACATATTTCGAGTTGGTGTTGACCTCGGAAACTGTATAGTTTATCGCGCCTTTTGTGCTGAAATCATAAACGTGCAGTCCATCGAAAACAGCAACGCCGCTTGAATTTGTCTTGGCATTCTTGGTATGCTTCCTACCGCCGTCAGTCCATGTGAGCTGGAACTCTCGGTCAGCCACAGCGCCGTCCTCGGCAGTCTTATTGACAGTTATCTTTCCGCTGGTGATATCTTCCTCAACGTTTACATTGCTGTTAGCTTTCAGAGCCACAACATCGGTAGAGAGATCATAGCCTTTCGGCGCGGAAATTTCCTTGACATAATACTGCTTATTCGGCAGCTTTATCGAGCCAGTTCCGTCAGCCCCTATGGTTATCTCGCCAACCTTATGTGTACAAGATTTATCGGTATATACGCCGTAGACTGCCTTAGAGCCGTCAATGCTGCTTACACCGCTTATCTTAACGCTGTTGTCGGTGCTGAGAACCTTTGTAATGGTGAACTTCACATCATTCTGAGTAACGCGGAACGCCGACATATTCAGCGCAGTAGAGCTCTTTCCGTCTGTACGGTTATTGATAACGCAGCCCTCTGAGCCGTTTGATTCGATACGCCAGTGTGTGCCGCCGTCGCCGTTTCCGTCACCGACTGTTCTGCTGCTGATGTAGCTTTCATTAACGCCTATACTTTCAAGGTAAGCGATAACGTCATTTCGACTATCAAATTCGCCCATATATATCCATGAGTGATCTTCGCCGTATGGATTCTGAGCTATGACCATAGAACCTGCGGAAATAGTCGAGCCGTCCGCACATTCCCAATAGGGATGTTCCGTATATGGGATATTTGACTTCTCAACGTCTATTTTTGATGTAATGCCGTTGTATGTGATAGTGCAGTTATCATTTACACTCAGCCAGTGGGGAGTATCAACAGGCACAGGATTATTCCATGAAAATTCGCTTGTTGAATATCCGAGGTGTGTAAGCGTATAGTAAAGGAGTCCCGAACAGTCCACCCCCTGATTTCGTACATAATCAAGGTCAAGAGGACTGTAGCTGTCCTGATAGTAAACTCCAGTATATCCTTTATATCCCCAGCCATAAGGCGAACCGAGAAGAGTAGCTGCTTCCGCGATTACTTCATCGGCTGTGGGGAAGGCTGTATTTCCTGTTGTCATTGCAGCACCCGCGGAAAGCGTTCCGCCGATAGAAGTGCTGAACAATGAAACAGCGCAGAGACTTGCCATTATCCCTGCGCCGATCTTCTTTATCCTATTTTTAAATTTGATCATATTTTTCTCCTTATGTATATTAATACAGTTCATCATAGCTCATATCACTGATGATACTGCTGTCTGCAATATGATTGCCGTCAATATCAACGACCTCGGTAAAGCAGTAATTATAGTCGAGGAAATATCCGCCCTCGGTATCGAGAACATACCATATACCGTCCACATTCACGATATTTGCAGCGTGACCGTACATACCTGCGTCCGTCCACACAAGGCAGCATTGCAGACCGTTATCACAGCACAGCTCATATGTCATGCAAGCATGATTAACGCAGGTGCCGCTTCCATTCTGCCGCATATACTCATAAACAGCTTTAGCCTTGCCGTAGTCAGTTCCGTCATTGGGTAGAATAAGCTTTGGCTCGGTTATCGGCTCTGTTACGGCTATCGGCGGAGCTGTCTGCTGTTCGGTCGTAACAGGTATCGTTACTTCCGCTGTCGCCGCTGACGTTGTTGTTTGCGGCGTTTCTGTGGCTTGGGTGGTATTATCTGTACTCGTTACCTCTGCGCCCGACACAGCCGCTTCTGCGGTGCTGACAGGCTCTGCTGTTTGTATCGTTGTTTCCTGTGTCACCGCTATTGTCGGCTGTATGGTTGCTGCTGTTGTTGATGCAGCAATAACAGCGGCAGAAGTTGAACTTGTCATTTTTTCTTCTGTCGATACTGTAGCAGTTTCGGGTTTTATGGGCGGACTTTCGCGTATATCCTTGCTTTGCCCACAGCCTGTAAGCAGCATTAAAAGCGCTAAAATGGCGGTTATTTCTTTCATAACCATACCCCCTTTGTGTTTTTTATCACCATACCACAAATATTCGGGGATGTCCATGATTCTGCCGAAAAATCGACCTAACCACCAAATTGCGCCGCTGTTTTTTGACCTGTGGGACAAAGTCGGATAATTACTGCTTACATAGCCATTGAAAAAGCCTCATCTTCGACTTCGGATTCCTCATTGTCGTGTTCTTCATCCTCGTCCTCTGATTCCTCATCGTCGAGTTCTTCGTCCTCGTCCTCTGATTCTTCATCGTTGAGTTCTTCATCCTCGTCCTCGGATTCCTCATAGTCGAGTTCTTCGTCCTCGTCCTCGGATTTCTCATTGTCGAGTTCTTCGTCCTCGTCATCGGATTCTTCATTGTCGAAATCTTCAGCTTCGTCCTCAGTTTCGTCATTGCTGATGTCCTCAGCGGTTTCATCGAGCTTCGCGGCATTCTGAGCATTAATAAGCTCCTCATCTCGTCTGATCTCAGCTTCAACAAGACCGAGAACGAACTCCTTCTGCGTGATGCCGTGACGGTGAAGATAGTTTTTCAACCTCTGAAACATATCCTCCGGCATTTGGAAAGCCATTGTTCTTGTAGGCATTGCATTTTTCACCTCCTGCGGCTGTATCTTCGGGTGCAGTTCATTGTATAACGCCTTTGAAACGAATTCAGCCATTGTCATTCCATTTGCTTCAATGAACTCACGGATTTCTGCGTGTAATGAGGCATCTATCTTGACGGTGATGCCCTTTTTCTCATCTGCCATTGTTATCACTCCTATCAATAAAATTTCTTATTGCTATTTCCGCGAACTCATCTGCCGTCACGCTCTGTTCTGCGGCAGCTTCTATAAGCTGCTCTGCAAGAGGAGACGGTATAAATACTTCTTCTTTCATTGACACCTCCTATATCTGAGAAACGCCCTCGTCTGGTTCTTCTGCCTGATTTTCGGCAATTTCTTCCTTTGTCATATATATCAGCGGATACCTGAACATTGCCGAATACTCGTTTATCTGCTCATCGGTCAGTGAGACCTCGATACCCTCGCCGTACTCATTTTCGCCATTGCCGACAACCATAAATGTACCATGTATTATTGTATCTCCGACTTTTCTATTAGGCTCATAGCCTTTCAGCAGGAACTCTTCATCACAGTAGACGAGGACATTGTCATTGGGAGTAAAGTATACCGGCTCGATAAGACCTCCGACAACGCTCTGCTTGGCTTCAAGCTCATCGCGTATTTCAGCTTCATACGGTTCTTTTGCAGTCTCAACTATGAGAACTCTCAGCATATCACTGCGGTCAACTTTTGTGATATCAAAGTCAATTTTCTGAAAGCCGAATTTATCACAGTAATAAAATCCAGTATCATCGCCGTCGCATACCTCGATCACATCACTTGGAGACATTGAATGTCCCCAGTAGCCAGCAGGGTGAGCCATGTTGCATACATACATTACATCTTCAAGAGTTTTGCAGTTGACAACGCCGCCATAAACCTGTCGGTAAATATGCGGATCAACGCCGCCGTATTTCAAAGCAGTTTCATAATCCATAAATTCAAGCCTGTTCTTATCAAGTTTTTCATTTATCTGAAATACCCTGATACGCATTTTAGGAGCAGTAAGCTGTTCAAGCCTTTTCTGCGCCCATTGCGGTAACTGCTCGGTATCGGCAACTCCTAAGAAGTCGCTGCGGTGAAAATATGTACTCTCGCCGTCAATAAGGAATGTACCGAACACCTTACCGCCGAGCTTTTCAGGATAACAGCCGAAGCCGCTCTGCGCATAGAAATACTGATAGTACGGTTTGCGGAACTCATGTTTTAAAACCTCTGGCTTCAATATGATGAGCTTTTCAGCGTAGTTCCTCTCATTGGCAAGACATTTCTTCCTGTCGAGAAGCTTTAGCGTATCGCTCATGAAGCACCGCCCTTTAAGATACTGCTTATGAGGTCGGGAGGCACTTCGGGAATAGCCGTTCTTCCCTCAAGCTGCTGTACCGTTACATCTTCCTCGCTGAGAACAAGACGTATGACATTCGCTGTATTCGCTTCGTGCAAAATGCCCATGATAACAATGTCATCGTTATCATCAACAAAGCCTATGGTGTGAATTATTTTTTTCATATTAGAATCCTTCCTCGTCATCGTCAAGAAATGACAACTGACGGTTTAAATTGCGCCTTTCGGACGTATCGTAATTGCTGATAAAAAGCTCGTGATATTCAGCTCCGCTTTCATATCGCATTGCAAGATTATTAGGTCTGACAACTTCCTCAATGTAGATACCGGGAATATCCCACAGTTCCCTTATCTCAGGGCAGTCGTTGTACGATACAAGGAACTTGCCTTCGCATTCGAGCAGAGTATTTCTCAGTCGGATATGATCTTTTCTTGAAAAATCAACATCGTTATAGAAGCCTTCCGTATCGTAATACGGCGGATCACAGTAGAAGAAGCTGTCAGGTCTGTCATACAGTTTGATGAGCGCCTCAAAGTCCTTATTCTCGATCACTACGTTCTGCAGTCTTTCAGCTGCCCTTTCGATAAGCGGAAATCTTTTCCACATAGATGTAGTCCTGCAGCCGAACTGATCTGTCTTATGACCGTAGCTGTACTGAATAAGGTAATAGAACTTCGCAGCTCTGTCGTAGTCGTGAAATCGCGTAAAAAGACCTCTCCTGCGCTGCTGTACTATACAGCGAAAGTCATCACGGGCGTTTATCATATATCTGAGCTTGTATATGAGCTTTCGGGCGTTTTGTCTGACACATCGGTAAAGGTTTGCAAGGTTGCTGTTGGCATCATTGAAAACCTCGAATTTATCAGGTGTTTTGTGGAACAACACCCAGCCTGCGCCGCCGAAAACCTCAATATACCGCCCATATTCAAGCGGAAAACGTACTATAATCTTGTCGCGGAGAGATTTCTTTCCTCCCACCCATGACATGAAACTGTTCATACGCCTCCTTTCCGCCGCTTATGCGTCGGAAACAGAAAAAGCCACCTGCATGGAACATTTCTGCTCCCGACAAGCGGCTTACAAATTATTTTTCTTTGCCTGCAAACAGGCTGATATCAGTCCTTTCTTAGCAGTATAGTCTGCCGCCTCATTGACGGCGGTACAAAGCTCGCGGTACTGCTTGCAGGAAAGCACCGTTTTCGCTCTTTTTAGCATTGACGGAACAGTTCCATTAAGCGTAACTTTTGCTTTTTCGTATCTTTTGCTGGTTCGCATACGACCTCCTTTCCTCAAAGGCTATCAGGACGTATTCATATTTCATTCCTCCTGTTACAATAAAATTGACGGGTAAAACCTTGCAAGCCAGTAAGGGTTTACACGTACTTATTACTTAAGCTATACTGAAAGCAGTAATTGGACTGACGAATTCCTCCTTGGGTCAAAGCACCCGTGCTAAAGACTGTCA